>Ga0302288_1002673_pt1 | contig 10282 bp, 9 predicted proteins | sample III_Fen_N1_1_FD_194549 | JGI IMG/M metagenome (GOLD analysis project Ga0302288, IMG submission 194549) | Peat permafrost microbial communities from Stordalen Mire near Abisko, Sweden - III_Fen_N1_1 | ecosystem: Environmental > Terrestrial > Soil > Wetlands > Permafrost | place: Sweden: Abisko...
ATGGCAAGCACATTGCTGAAAAAGTGACGGAATTCGTTCATAATAAAGCGCAGTATCATCGCGAATACTAAAAGGAGAATTATATGGGACTAACGTTAGAACAAATTCGAGAAAATACGGCTCGAGCTAGGCAGTTAATGCAGCGCAGTCGCGAACAGCAATTTGCGGTTGGGTCATTTAATGTTGATAACCAAGAGACGATGATTGCCATTGCTAAGGCAGCGCAAAAATTAAATTCACCTGTTTTAGTTGAGTTTAGTAAAAACGAAGTAAAGTCGATGGGCCTGCAAAACATTCGCGATATGGTTGACAATTATAAGGCTGAATATGGCATTGAGATGTATATCAACCTCGATCACAGTCCGACGGTAGAGGATTGCAAAGAGGCGATTGACGCAGGCTATGAGTTTATTCATATCGATGTTAGCCAGGCGAATCATGATGCGACCGATGAAGAAATAATTGTGGCAACTAAGCGAGTTGTTGAATACGCCAAGTTTACAGGTGCTGTCGTTGAAGCTGAGCCGCATTATTTTGGCGGTTCATCAGACGTCTTTACGGAAGCTATCGATTATGAAGAAATTAAGAAAACTTTTAGTACTCCAGAAGGCGCCAGAGCTTTTTGTGATGCAACCAAGATCGATACTTTTGCGGCTGCGATTGGTAACTTGCATGGTAAATATCCAGTTCCGAAGATTCTTGACTTAGATTTATTGCAAAGAATTCGCGACGGTCTTGATTCAAATACCCTGATTAGTTTGCATGGTGGTAGTGATACGCCACTGCATTATTTTGAAGGTGCGGCTAGAATTGGAGTTAGCAAAATAAATGTAAATAGTGATTTGCGCTATTCATTTAGGACAACGCTTGAAAAAGTATTAGCTGAACATCCAAACGAATATGCAGTTGTTAAATTAATGCCCGAAGTTTACGGCGCAGTTCAGGCTGTTGTTGAAGAAAAAATTGGCGCATTTAATAGCACAGGCAAGGCGATTATTTAATGGTGAAAATTCTTTCAATTGGCGCGGCCGTTCAAGACATATTCTTAAGCCATAGTCCGGAATTAAAGCCGGTTTCTGATAAAACCGCCGATGAGCTGTTTATTAAAATCGAGCTTGGTTCTAAAAACGATGTTAATAATATCGATTTTAGTACTGGCGGTGGCGCAACGAATGCTTCTGTGACGTTTGCTCGCCAAGGATTAGAAGCAGAATTTATGGGTACGATTGCCCATGATCCAGCTGGGCAAGCTGTTCTTGACGCCTTAGATAAAGAAGGCGTTGATACGTCTAAGATTAGTTATTCTGACAAACATCATACTGGCTATTCGGTTGTGCTGCTAGCTTCAAACGGAGAACGGTCTTTCTTAACTTATCGCGGTGCTTCAACTCACTATGATATTAAGAATTTCGATCTTGAAGGAGCCGATGCTGACTGGCTTTATGTTTCTAGCATGGCCGGCAGTATGGATGTTATTGATAAAATCTTCACTCAGGCTAAGCAACTTGGAATGAAAGTATTCTTTAATCCTGGCAAGGACGAATTACGACAAACCGACAAGATAAAAGCACTTTTGCCAGATGTTGATGTCCTTTCGGTTAATAAAGAAGAGGCTCAGCAGATTGTTGAAGGTACCGAACTAGAAGAAATTACTAGACATATGCTTCATTATGTTCCACTAGCAATTATCAGCGATGGTCCAAATGGCGTTATGGCTAGTGACGGCAAGACGGTTGTTAGGGCTGGTATGTACGAAGATGTTAAGGTTATCGATCGTACGGGCGCTGGCGATGCTTTTGGTTCGGGCTTTTTGAGCCAATGGGCTAACGGCAGGTCTCTGAAAGATTCAATTGTTTTTGCAAGTGCTAATTCAACATCGGTTGTAACTAAGATTGGTGCAAAGGCTGGAATCTTATATAAAGGCGCCGAGCTTCATGCTATGCCGCTTAGCGAGAAACCGTTTTAAGGATATGCCAAAATACTTCCAGCGAGTTTTAAATCTTTCCGAGCCGCTTTTTAGTCATGGTTTAGAGAGATTAGAAAAGGCGACTGGCGGTAGTGGAATTGATGTTCGTTTAATCGCTGATATTACTTTGAAGGCGCATGCTATTATGCGTAAATTAAAGTTGGACATCAAAGATACGACGGCGCACGAACTTTATTACGCATTGAACTCTCTGGTTAAAAACGGCGGTGGTGAAGAAATTTTAGAAGATACCGACTATGTGTTATTAGTAATTGACGATTTGGTAATATCTTTCAATTTAATTGATGTTATTGAAAATTTACATCATGAACTTCCATTAACACGTCATATGGTCGGACATGGTCAAAGAAGTCTTTGTGGCGAATTGGTCGGAAGATATCTTGAGCATGCCAGAACCAATGAGCAAACAACGATTGAAATTGCCAAGATGGCCGGGCTTTTGCCGGAGTCTGTCACATGCTATACTAAACTTAAACATAAGCACAATGAGTCTGGGAAAGTCCCGAAGGAATTATTAGCGTGAAGTATCAAATCTGTGTCTCCGGCGCTGCGTCTGGGTCAACTGTTCAAGCATCTCATCAATTAGCCTACGATCTAGGTAAGTGTATTGCCGAATCTGGTGCAACTTTAACGACAGGCGCAACTGTTGGGCTTCCATGGTACGCCGCTCAGGGGGCTTTTAGCGTCCCAGATAGGCACGGTGTTTCGATTGGTTTTTCACCTGCTAGCTCATTTCGCGAACACGTAACGGTTTATCGTCTTCCAACTGTTGAATTTGATTATATAAATTTTACCGGTATGGCCTATGTTGGCCGTAATATTCACCTAGTTCGCAGTAGCGATGCCGTTATTACCGTTGGTGGGCGAATGGGCACCCTGCATGAATTTGCTACAGCGCTTGAAAGCCAAAAAGTATCTGGTGTTTTACTTGGTAGCGGTGGTTTAGCCGACTATATTCCGACATTATTGCAAAATATTGAAGCGCCTGGTGCAAAAGAGATTATTTACGATACAGACCCAGCTCGCCTAGTTAGTAAAGTTATTGCCGCGCTTGATGCTAAATATGCCGACTTCAAACACGATGGGACTGATGATAATATCACCCACCGCGAAGACGCAACCGGATAAGTTTAGCAATCATAGCTAATATTTAAGTAGTATAATAGTCTAGATGGACCAAAAATTTCGTCTAGTTTCTGATTTTCAGCCTACCGGTGACCAGCCGACGGCTATTAAGCAGCTCATAGAAGGTCTAGAATCTGGCGAAAAAGAGCAAACGTTACTTGGTGTGACAGGCAGTGGTAAGACTTTTACGATGGCTAATATTATTGCCAATCGTAATGTACCGACGCTAGTGCTAGCGCATAATAAAACATTGGCAGCGCAGCTTTATAGTGAATTTAAATCATTTTTCCCAGATAACGAAGTCCATTACTTCGTTAGTTACTTTGATTATTATCAGCCTGAAGCTTATATGGCCAGTAGCGATACTTATATCGAAAAAGATAGCAAGATTAACGAAGAGATTGATAAACTGCGTCATGCTGCAACTGCGGCGCTTTTAACCCATCGTGATGTAATTATAGTTGCCAGTGTTAGCTGTATCTATGGTATCGGTTCGCCTGATTCGTATTCTGATATGGCGATCACGATTAAAAACGGCGAGCGTCGATTGCAAGATAAATTTATTCGTTTATTAACCGACATTCAATACCATCGCAATGACGTCGATTTTCATCGAGGCACGTTTCGAGTCCGCGGCGATATAGTCGATGTTTATCCTGCCGGCAGTGATTCGGCTTATCGAATTGAATTTTTTGGTGATAGTGTCGATAGGTTAACGCGGATTGATCCGCTGACTGGTGAGATTACGGCCGAACCTAGTGAAGTAACAATATTTCCAAGCAGTCACTATGTAACTCCTAAAGAAAAAATGGAACATGCCATCTTAGGTATTAAACAGGAATTTGAAGACCGTCTGGCATATTTCGAGAAAAATGATAAATATTTGGAAGCGCAGCGCTTGGCGCAACGTACAAAATTCGATTTAGAAATGCTGGAAGAGACGGGCTTTGTAAAAGGTATTGAAAACTATAGCCGCTATCTAACCGATCGAGAACCTGGCGAGCAGCCAGCGACTTTGATGGATTATTTCTCTGACGATTTCTTACTGTTAGTCGATGAAAGTCATATGACATTGCCGCAAGTTCGGGGAATGTATAATGGCGACCGGGCTAGGAAAGAGGTATTGGTGGAATATGGTTTTCGAATGCCGTCGGCATTAGACAACCGACCACTTACTTACGATGAATTTAATCGTCATATTAATCAAGTTATTTATGTTTCGGCCACGCCAAGTGAGTATGAATTGTCGCACAGTCCGGCGCCAGCTCAGCAGGTTATTCGTCCAACTGGTTTAATTGAACCAGAAATTATTATTCGTCCAACAAAAGGCCAAATTGATGATTTGATTGCTGAAATCCGCGAAAGAATTGAGAAAAAGCAACGCGTTCTAGTGACGACACTAACGAAACGAATGGCTGAAGATCTAACCACTTATTTGCTGGAATTAGATATAAAAACCGCCTATATTCATAGTGATGTCGATACTTTAGACCGAGGTGATATATTAAAGGACTTAAGATTAGGCGTTTACGATGTATTAGTTGGTATTAACTTGCTTCGTGAAGGTTTAGACCTTCCAGAAGTCAGTATGGTGGCGATTATGGACGCAGACAAAGAAGGATTCCTGCGTAGTGTAGGTGCTTTAATCCAAACCAGTGGCCGTGCTTCGCGCCATCTTGAAGGTAAGGTATTTATGTACGCTGACCGAATAACTGATTCGATGAAAAAAGCGATTGACGAAATGGATCGTCGTCGTGATATTCAGCTTGCCTATAATAAAGAACATAATATTACGCCTGAAAGTATCGCCAAAGAAATCGATGAAGGCTTGCGTAACTTAATTCCTAAAAAGCCCGACGAATCGCATAAATTAAATCTAAAGAAGATTCCTAAGGATGAATATCCAAATATTATCAAGGAATTATCAATCCAAATGGATTTTGCGGCTGCCAATCTTGAGTTTGAAAAAGCCGCTGAAATCCGTGACCAAATCGCTGAAATTCGCAAAAGCATGTAAAGAAACTACGCGCTTTAATGTTATACTAAGCATATGAAAAAGGCTTATGGTTTTACGATTATTGAGCTATTAGTCGTAATTGTTATTATTGGCATTTTGGCGGCAATCACTGTCGTTTCTTATACTGGCATAGCCGAAAGAGCCAAGATTGTGTCTATAAAGGCTGACTTAAATAGCGCATCTAAATTATTGAGTATATATAATGTCGAGAATGGTTACTACCCAGCTACCGTTTCATCAGATTGTACAGCTAGCCCAACTAATGCAACTAATTTGTGTATTAAGACTAGTGCCGGTAGCGATTTTACTTCTGTGCCATATATTAGGACGAGTGAACAAAGTTATGTATTGACAGAAACGAATGGTAATTTAACGTATGATATTTCAGAAAAAACTGCGCCGAAGCCTGTAGTGAACGTAGTTGCCGATACCTGGGGCGGAGCTTCTGATGAATTTGTTGGTTACGCCGTAAAAACTAGCGACAATGGCTACATATTAGCGGGCAGTACTTCAAGCTATGGAACGGGTGGCGATGTAATTATTTCAAAATATAATAAATTTGGGCATCTTAGCTGGAGTCGTACTTGGGGTGGATCGCTGTATGATATGGCGTTTTCGATAATACAAACTAATGACGGCGGCTATGCTGTTACTGGAAGAACCGATAGCTATGCCGTAGCCAGTAACGGCAGTGATTCCTTTTTGTTAAAATATGATAGTACCGGAAATTTAATCTGGAATAAGACTTGGGGCGGTAATGGAGTGGATGTTGGCAAGGCCGTAATCCAGACGTCGGATAATGGTTATTTAGTCGTTGGTGATGCTGTTTTTGGCACAAATGGCTCGGTGTTTATTGCGAAATATGATACTGACGGCAATCTTCTTTGGAACAAAATTTGGGATGGAAATAACGGCGATCATCCAACGGCCGCTATACAGACGAGCGATGGCGGCTATGCGGTAACGGGCTATTCCTATAGTTTTGGTGCTGGAAACGGTGATTTGTTCTTGATTAAATATGACAACCTTGGAAATGTTTCTTGGAATAAAACTTACGGTGGTGCGCAAAGTGATGGAAGCCTTGGGCTAATTCAGACTAGCGATAGTGGCTATGCCTTGGTTGGCTATACGAATAGTTATGGCGGGGTAGCCCTCGATAACGTGATCTTTGTAAAATGTGATAGCGGTGGTACGCCGACAATGACCCGTACGTGGGGCGGTACTGGATCCGATATTGGAAATTCGATAATTCGAACAAGTGATAGCGGTTATGCGATAGCTGGCTATCAGGGTAGTTTCGGTGCTGGTGGAAACGATGCGTTTATAATTAAGTACGATTCCGGTGGAGCGCTTAGCTGGAGCAAGACTTTTGGTGGAACTGGAAGTGATTTTGGCTATAATATTTTTCAAGAAGCTAGCGGAGGTTACGCTATGATTGGCTATTCGGCAAGTTATGGAGCCGGCGGCTTTGATACATTTATTGTAAAAGCCGACTCAAGTGGAGCAGTAGCCGGTTGTTCGTCGCCAATGTGCCAGAGCCCAACTCCAACAACCGCAAGCCCTAGCCCGACAGTTGGCACGCCGGCTGCCTCGGTCTCTAGCCCAGCGGCTACAGTTACTACGCCTTCCGCGACGGTATCTAGTCCGAATCTAACTACAAGTATTGTCATCGCTCCATAGTTTGAGATTGCGTAAGTGTTCATAATACTTGCAAATTTGATGAAAGTGTGCTAATATTATCAAATTGCATTCGATGAAATGCTAAGGGTCTCTTCAACGAGAGCGCACCCGTGACAAACTTATACGACATTAGTATACAGGCGCTATCACCGAATTTATCTCTTGTTTTCTAAATTGCAAATCATTATTTTACTTAAGAAAGGCTATTAAACATGGCATATCAACAACAAAGGGGCGGTTTTCGCCCAAATTCAAATGGTCCTCGCGGTGGCGGCGGCTCTCGTCCAAGTTCAGCTGGTGGCTCACGCCCAAGCTTTAATCGTGGTCGCGGCGGCGGTGGTCGAGGCAACACTAAAAAATATATTAACCCAAGTAAATTTATTAACAAAGCCACTCAAAAGGCTGATGAAATTGTCTATGTTTCAGAACATCAGTTTGATGATTTTGCATTTAACGCACAGTTAAAGCATAACGTTGCTAAAAAAGGCTATACTTCACCATCTTCAATCCAAGATCAAGCTATTCCGTTTGTTCTTGAAGGCAAAGATGTTATAGGTATTGCTAACACTGGTACCGGTAAGACGGCAGCATTCTTGTTACCAATTATCGAACGCCAAACTGGCATTTCGCTACGCCCAAGTGTTTTAATTATTGCTCCGACTCGTGAGTTGGCTCAGCAAATTGACGAAGAATTCCGTAATTTTAGCCAAGGTCTTGGTCTATACTCAACACTAGTTGTTGGTGGTATGCCAGCTGATCGACAAATTCGTGAATTAAAGCGTCGTCCAAACTTTATTATTGGTACACCAGGTCGCTTGAAGGATTTGATGAATCGTCGTTATATTAACCTCGAAAACATCAATACTTTAGTTCTTGATGAAGCTGATCGTATGCTTGATATGGGCTTCTTGCCTGATATCCGTGCTATCGTAACTGAAACTCCTCGTGATCGTCAGACGCTGCTATTTAGCGCTACGATTACACCTGAAATTTCAGCAATTATCAATAACTTTACAAAGGACCCTGTTACTGTTTCAGTTCGAACTAGCGAAACTAATGAGCATATTGAGCAAGATGTTATCGAAGCTCGTGATAAAGCTCACAAAGTTGAACTATTGACTGAAATGTTAAAAGGCGTCGAATATGACAAGGTTCTTGTTTTCGGTGAGACTAAATTTGGCGTACAACGCTTGAGTGATTTCCTTGATAACAGCGGTATTCCATCTGTTGCGATTCACGGTAATAAAAACCAGTCACAGCGCGCCCGGGCTTTAAAGCAATTTAAAGATGGTCGTGTTCGTGTTATGGTCGCAACCGACGTTGCAGCTCGTGGACTAGACATTCCAAATGTTTCACACGTTATTAACTTCGATACTCCACAATGTTACGAAGACTACATTCACCGCATCGGCCGAACAGGTCGTGGTGGTGCATCTGGTTTTGCATATACGTTTATCGAAACTCGTCGTTAAACAACTTAGCTATAAAATGAGCGGACTAATTATCCGCTCATTTTTTGTTGCAATAAATGTTATTATTAGGTATAAGCTTAATAAATTACAGGATGTGACTTATGGTGCAATTAAATCCGCTTAATAGTGAACAGCAAATATTGACTGAGATCCAAGAGACGAAAAAACGTCAAGAGGCCGCTAGATTACAGGCTACAAAACTAGAAAAACCGGTCGTAAAAAAGCCAATTGTCCCAGTAAATCAAAATTCCGACAAACGCGAAAAAAGGTTTTTAGAAAGAGATATATTTTTAACCGATGACGGAGTGGTATTAAAGCATCGTCTACCTTTTTTAAGCTACTTTTTTGCATTGGTATATTTTGCCTTGGCTGTAATATTTGCACTGAGGTTTGTAAAATACAATCAATACTATAATGACTTTTTATCAGTGATAGATAAGGTTGGGTTATCGTCGACCTTTAATATATCGTTTGTTTCTATAACTGGTGCTTTAACGTGCCTATTAATGGTTTGGTCACTTCTTTCAGGCCGTAGGGTAATGCGAAAAATAGCAGTCTTTATTGCGTTGATAGTATTTGGTTTTGAAGCATTCCTGGCTATTAATAGTTTTGGCGATTTGAAATCTATGTTTGCCGGTACTGTGAACCCTTTGATTCGTATTTTAGATTATGTAATTCTGACGCCGTATGTCTTTATGTTCGTTCTACCAATAACGACGATTTTCTTTTTACAAGCCAAAGACGTAACAAGATATTACAGATAGTATTATTTTTAGGTTCAAACTTATAAAAAATTAGTCTATAATATAGACTATGGCAAAAATATCTCGTGATGACGTGCTTCATTTAGCGCAACTTTCTAACCTTGAGTTAAATGAATCTGAAATTGATGGAATGCAAAGTGATATTGTTAATATTTTAGGGTACGTTGAGCAGCTAAGCGAACTTGATATAAGTGACGTTGAACCGACGTATCAGGTGACTGGGCTTTCGAATGTCTGGCGTGATGATACGGTAATGAATTATGAAGTGACGCGCGAGGAGCTACTAGCGAGAGCACCTGAATCAGTCGATTTTCAAGTAAAGGTGCCAAAGGTATTATAATGACAACTATTTCAGAAATTAAGAGACAAATTGAAACGACTTCGGCCCGAATGGTTATTGAGAATGCTATTAAGATAGCTAAGGAAAATTCCGACTATAACGCAATACTGAATTTTACCGAAGAACGAGCGTTGAAGCGTGCTGATGATGTTGATACTGGTAAAATTACTGGTGAACTTGCTGGTGTGCCTTTTGTGGTGAAAGATAATTTTTTGGCATTTGGTGCACCAACTACGGCAGCCAGTAAAATGCTCGAAAACTTCAGCGCTCCACTCCAGGCAACTGCAGTTGAAAAACTTGAAGCAGCTGGTGCTATATGTATTGGCAAATCAAATCTTGACGCTTTTGCGCACGGTGGCAGCACTGAAAACTCGGCTTTTGGTCCAACCAAAAACGCATTTGATAAAGATCGAGTTGCTGGTGGTAGTAGCGGTGGTTCAGCGGTTGTTACGGCTTTAAATATAGTTCCTTTTGCATTAGGTAGCGATACTGGCGGATCTATTCGTCAACCGGCCAGCTTTAATGGCGTAGTTGGCGTAAAGCCAACATATGGTACGGTTAGTCGTTTCGGTGTTGTAGCGATGGCAAGTAGTACTGACGTTATCGGCGCTTTTGCCACGAATGTTGCCGATGCAGAACAGGTTATGCAGATTATGTCTGGTCGTGATAGCCGTGACGCAACAACCTTACCTGATTTTTTTGAAATTAAGTCCGAAGCAAAGCCTAACCAAAAAATTGGCTTAATTAAAGATTTTATGGCTGATGGAGTCGATCCTGAAGTTCGGGCCAGAGTAAATGAATATGTTGATAAGTTGAGGTTGGCAGGCCACATTGTTGAAGAAGTTGAACTGCCTATGGCGAAATATGCCTTAGCTATCTATTATATTGTCGTCCCAG
>Ga0302288_1002674_pt1 | contig 10277 bp, 7 predicted proteins | sample III_Fen_N1_1_FD_194549 | JGI IMG/M metagenome (GOLD analysis project Ga0302288, IMG submission 194549) | Peat permafrost microbial communities from Stordalen Mire near Abisko, Sweden - III_Fen_N1_1 | ecosystem: Environmental > Terrestrial > Soil > Wetlands > Permafrost | place: Sweden: Abisko...
TCAAGTCTGATTCATTTAGAGTGTTTGTTATTGTCTTTTTTATTCTATCTGAAGATTCATCATAAAACATGGAAAATTCTGCTCCGTGAATATGGAGTATAACTTTTTTAGCGAATAATTTGGCAATTTTCAAGGCGAGGGATTTCCTTAAAAAGCTTCCCCTAGACGCTGTGTGTATATGAACAATCTTTATATTTTTGTCAAAGGTCAGTATGAAAAAATATTTAATTAGAAATATAAAATAAAAACTCAATTTAATAAAAATATTGCCATCTTTATAACTAGACAAATTGTTGACATTTAGGCCGTTATTTTTATATAATTTGATTACAGAAGAAATTCCACCTTGAGAACTTATATCAGGACCAATCATTAAAACTTTAGATTTATTGCCCATTGTTTGCTCCTATAAGCTTATTAACAACACTCACAAACTTGCCGTTTGCCCCACGAGGGATTTCGGAAACTTCGTTGATTATCACTTTCATATCCGCATAGGTGTGCTCAATAATATTTCTAACAAGTTGCTCCTTATCCATATCGCAAAAATTGCCGTTGGTGGTAACATTGATGATTAATTCATCTATTTTTTCTTGAACAACCTGTGCTTCAAAAATGTTGTTTACGCCTCGGGAAAAATGATCGAATGCCGTAATCTTAACCCCATCATTTGTTAAAAAATAATAATTTGTTTCTCTGCCCTCAATAGCTGAAACCTCTCTAAAATGTGTTCCACAGCTACATTTTAGAGTAGAAAGCTTTACATTATCGCCGGTTTTATACCTTAATAAGGGCATTATATAGTTATCTAAATTAGTGCCGACTAATTCAAGCCCACTATCAGCCTCGAGCGTTTCAACAATAGAGTAGTCTTCGATAATGTGATAAGTTCCTTTTGCACATTGGCCGATTGCGACAACCCTCTCTGCTTGCCCATACCAATCATAAACCTTACATTCAAAAACTTTTTCAATAAGTTCCCTTTGATGCTTTTTCAGTTTTTCAGATGAGGTGAAAACCGCATTGAGTTTGAATTTTTGATTTGAATTGTCAAAATGTTTTGCCAGCAAATGTACAGATGACGGATAGGCACAGATAATTTGTGGGTTAAATTCTTTAATTTTTTCAATGAATATCTTTGCTGTTTTATCGGACAGATGATAAGAAGACATTATCAGCTCATTATCAGCTGAATTATATTGCCAAAACGGAGGTTTCTGCACATTAACAGGTACAACGACCTGCCCTCTTAGAGTTACTTTTCTGGATTTGGTATCCGCCGCATTTGAATAGTGCCGATATACTGCTGCATTTTCAAAGTTTATTGAATGATAATCCCTGTATATTTTTAATGGAGTCCCTGTAGTGCCGCTGGTTTGCCCTATATTGCAAAGCAGTTTGCTTTTGTTTTTTGCGATAAGTTTGTCAAAATTGTCTTTAACGAGATATTTATCAAGATAAGGAAGCTTTTGTAAATCTTCTTTTGTTTGAATATCTTTTGGTTTAAGTCCTAAATTATCAAAAAGCTTTCTGTAATAAGGTACATTTTTGTAGCAATGCTGAATGATCTTTCGCAATTTTTTGTTTTGCAATTCATCAAGTTGCTCTTGCGAAAAATACTGAGATTTTTTCAACTCATTTAGCAGTTTGTTGAAGGTAAATCCCTGTCTTATTAGCTTTTTTAAGTAGTATTTAAGTTGAGTAATCATTTTTACCTTAATTCATTATTTCATTAAATGTTTTTTTCATTTTTTCTTTCCACAGGTTTGTGTTGAAATTTTCACTTAATATTTTATAGCTGTTTTCTCCAAGTTTTTTCATTTTTTTCGGTTGATTAATAAGATTCAAAATGGCTTCGCTATATTTATCTTTATCATCAATATCAATAAGATAGCCGTTGATTCCGTTTGTGATTAATTCACGTGCCCACCCTCTGTTGAATGCAATAAGAGGCAACTTGTAATTCATTGATTCTAGCAAGCTACATGGCAGCCCTTCTTCAAGAGAGGTTAGCATTGAGACATCTGAAGCTTTTAAATATTTCCAAACCTCTTTTATGTGCCCGGGCATAATTACCGAATCGCTTAAATTTCTATCTTTAACTTCATTTAAATATTGCTCATACAATTCTCCATTGCCTAAAAAAACAAATCCTACATTTTTGTCGGTGTTCTTTTTTATCTTTTCAACTATATCTATTGCAACATCATATCTTTTGCCTTTATTAAATTTGGCAATCATTGTTATAATATATTCAAATTTTTCTAAACCAAGTTCCTTTTTTATCTTTTCTTTAGTTTCTGAATAATTTTCTTCGTGCTCGGCTATATTTATTGAGTTTTGGATAACACAAGATTTTTTTGATTTCGGGATAAATCCCGAGATATAATAGGATACTGGCAAAAAGAAATCTATAAAATATTTATGGATAATGCTTTTTGCAAATTGGCATTTGCCGCCTAATGCACCATGTGCTCTAAAAATGGTTTTTTTACCGAGCAATTTTGAGCATATTGTTGCGATATGACGTTCAAACCCAAATTCTGTATAAGTCGCATCCACTTTATATTCTTTAAATATTTTTTGTAAAACTAATAAGTTTTTCAATAAATTAAATTTGGATAAATCTGCGACTATGACTTTAATATTATGTTTCTTCGCCTCCGTCACATATACGGGTTCTTGCAAATTTTCTCTGTTGTCTTTGTTTTTGAAAATATTATATGGGTTCTTCATAGATGGTGCCAACCATATAATATTATAATCATCTGAAAGTGCTTCTGTTAATTCAATAGTGTAATTTTCGATTGTTGACCATGTATCACAAACAAATCCCGGAATAAATAATATCGTTTTCATTAATTCTCTCTCCCAATTTATAATAATTTAGATGTTTTTCTAATAAAATTTTCGTAAATATCACAATAATTTTTGTACATAACAGGAATATAAAATTCTTGAACGTATTCATAGGCATTTTTTGCCAAGTATTCCATCTCCTTTTTATTATTGTACAAATATATAATTTTGTCAGCTAACTCAGTATGGTCTTCGCTTTCAAATAATAAGCCGTTTACCCCTGATTTTATTAATTCATTTGAGCCCGAAATATTACTTGCAATAATCGGCAATCTACTCGCCATCGCTTCTAAAATTGAGATCGGAAAACCTTCAAATCTCGACGGTAAAATGAATAAATCGGATTGTGATAATAATTCAGGTACATCGTGCCTTGTTCCTAGAAACAAAACTTCTTCCTCAAGCCCAAGTTCTTTTATAAGATTCTCTAAGTATATAAAAGTTGCCCTGTCGTGTTCTGTAAAATTGTGGATAGTGCCGACCAGGCTGCATTTAAATTTTAATCCATTATTTTTGCATATTTTGAGGGCTTTTATCAAAATATCTTGTCCCTTTTTAACGTGGTTTATTCTGGACACGTTTATTATGTTCAAAACATCTGTATTGGCATGAGAATCTTTCTTTACGATAAGCTTTTTGGTGTCAATTCCGTTATACACTTTTGTTGTTTTTAAAATATTATTTTTCAGGCAATCTTGGTATATAACTTCGGAAATAGCGATTGTCATGTCAACGAATAAATTGTGAATAAAAAGCTTTATTTTGCTCAAATTATTAATAATAACTGAATCATGAATGGTATATACGAGCTTTATTTGTGGGTTAAAGAATTTGCAGAGTATTGACCAAGCTTTTCCTCCATATGTGTGTGTGTGAATAATATTGATGTTGTTTTTTTTAATAATATTCAAAATTTGAAACAGGTATTTGGGGTTTTTAAGCCCTTCTTTTCTGTTTAAAAAATAAATATTGCATTTAGTATCTAAAAATTCCTTTTTAAGCCCTTCATCTACTTTATCATTCATAACAACAACTGTAAATATAACTTTATTCGACTCTGTTTCGCTAGACTTAATTAAATCCAACAATAATTTTTCCAGCCCACCAACTTGGAGAGATGATAATAGATGCAATACATTAGTTTTTTTATTATTTTCTGTCATATTTGAGTTCCTAACTGTTCGATAAAACCGGTTTAAGTTTGAACAATATTTTTTTACCATAATTCAACACGATATTTTCATACGCATCTTTTAAAACCAGCCGCACAAAAAACAAATAAAGTATCAGGCACGTCGGAATAATTATGAGCAAAATCGCATAATTAGGAAGGTTTATATTGGTTAAATATATTTTTAGCGGAATAATAATAGGCATTTGTAAAAGCAGCGGAATAAAAAACTTTGACAACGAAAGAGCAATTTCTTTTAATCCCCATTTGAAAACCCAACTGGCGCGAACAAATAACAATGACGTAGTAAAAGAATGAATAATGAATGCCGCTATCGAAACGCCAATTAATCCGCCCATTTTTGCGCCGACGAAAAATGCAGCCACGCACATCGGAGTAATAAGTAAAAAATGCTTCAGATTCTGTTCGGGCATATCAACGGCATCAAATAATACGTGAATAATTGACGAGGTCGTCCGCAAAAAAGCGTACCCCAAAATCAACTGAAACGTCAATATCGAATTATCCCATCTTGAGCCATAAATTATGTTTATTATTTCTTTCGCAAGCAATATTTGGATGAAAATCAAGGGATACAACACAAACGTCTGTTTTTCCACGAGAGAGAAAAAAGTTTTTTTAAGTTCCTGTGCATTTGTTTGGATTTTTGAAAACAAAGGGAAAAATATATTGCAATGCACGCCTACAAGTACACTTGCAAGTATTAACGCTTTGTCGAACCCAAAGCAGTAGTAACCTAATAAAGTTGAACCCAATAAATATCCGACAAATATATAATCTGAATTATAAACAAAATAGTTAAGAATTGTCTTTGGCAAAAAGCTTTTCCCATAAACGAAGGCCTGTTTTAATATTTTTTTATCAAAGGCTATCGAAAATTTCCATTTTGTCGTAGCAAGATATATTAAACAGACTACAGAATTGGCGATTAATAACGCGATTACATAACTTAGATAACGAAACCCTAAAAGTGCGAATATTATGATGAATGCCGTATTCAAAAAGCCTTGAAGTATTTCCACTTTTGAAATAAATTCCTGTTGCATCTCTTTAATCAGTAAAGCTCTCGGGATGCTCGCCAAAGAATTAATAAAAAATAAAATTGCCGAAAAGACTAAAATATGCTGCACTTGAGGGGTTTTGTATATGTGAGCCACAAAAGGTGCGCCGATAATAACGATAATCGCGGAGAATATTCCTATTAAAATATTTGACAGATAAACAGAATTAACCTCCTTGGTAGAAATTTCCTGACGGCTCATTATAAAAGCTTCAAATCCAAAGCGGCTAAAGACATCAATCAGCCCGGCAAATGTCGCAGCCATACTTATGATTCCAAAATCTTGAGGAAATAAAATTCTGGCAGTGACTATGCCTGAAAAAAGTGATAGGCCATGTTTAAATATGCTTGCAAAAAGCACAAAAGATACTTTTTGCGAGAGGGAGGTCTTTTTTTGAGTTTGTGTTGTTGTTAACATTTTTTCCCCAATAATTTCTTATATATTTTTCTTGAATATTCATAAATCCCCAAAAACAAACGGGGGTAGAAAGACACCGTAAATTCCATCAAAAATCTTATATTAAATATTTTGCAATAAGAATATTTGATGCTTTCTAAAAAGCTTTTTCTCGCTGTTTGATAATCTTTGGATTTGTGTAAAGCCCAACCGCCAATGCTCCACAAGGCATTGCTATAAGCTTCATCTTTTATCTTTAAAAGCTCCGGCGATAAATTTTTATTTTCAAAAGCTTTTTGTAAATATCTTAAATAACTATCTTTGAATTTCTTTACGTCAGGAGTTTTACTAATGCTTTCTTGGTGCATCCTGACGTAAGTTAAAATTTCTTCGATATTATAAATTTCATAAAGAAGAGAAATTCTGAAAAACAAATCCCAATCTTCGCAAAATGTCATTTCATCATCAAAACTTCCGATTGTTTCAAAACATTTTTTACGGACAAGCAAAGTTGGGGTCCCTGTAAAAGCTTTGTCGGGCGCCGTTAAAATGTATAAAACATTTTCTTTTTGGGTCTTAGCTTGGCTCTTTTTCACTTGTATTTCCTCATTTTTAAAGGTTTTATACAGGCTCCAATTTGTCACAAGTCCAATATTATTGTTGTTATCAAGTATATCGATCTGTTTTTCAAGCTTTTCCCTGTGCCAGAGATCGTCAGAATCCAAAAAAGCAATATATTCGCCGATTGAAATTTTTATTCCGGTATTTCTTGCAAGCGATGGCCGTCCTGAATTCTCTTGATAAATATATTGTATTCTAGAGTCATCAATGTTTTTTATAACTTCACAGGTATTGTCCGTTGAGCCGTCATCAATTACTATTATTTCAAAATTTTGGTAGGTTTGCTCAAGAACGGTATTTATAGCTTCAGTTATGATATCCGCTCTGTTATATGTTGGAATAATTACAGAAACTAGTTTGGACATTTAATTTTATCCCTCCATAGCTTTTTAGGACTGATTGATGCGTACATAATGCCAAATATTAAATATATCCAAATTTGAGTAACGAAGTTATTGAAGGCCATATCAAACATTCCCTCGAGCAAAAATAAAACAATAATCATACTAACTGAACAACCCAAGACTTTTGTGAGCTTATTCCCATTTTTAATAATCTTACAAGCTACTACTAAGTTGCTGATTAAAAATAAAAGGATTGTTGCTGCTCCTAATATTCCCATTTCTACTGCGTAAAAAAGAATAAAGTTATGCGCCAGATAATTATCGTACGATGACACAGGTATGTTTCCAGGCAAATACTGCCAAACTGCATCTCTGTAAGAAGTCAAACCAGACCCGATTAATAAACTTCTTGTGCTGCTGGTGATAGCACTAAATGCTAGTCCCCACATTTCGTCTCTCGGTGAAATTGTAGATGAATAAGATGAATTTTTTAATATAGCGCTAAGCCCACCAATTATTAAGGCAATAGGAGTAAATTTTAAGAGGAATTTACGTTTATCTTCTTGAATTTGGTACATGAAAAATATAGAGCCGACAACCAATCCCATTAAACTGCCGCGCGAATACGAAGTAATAACTCCGAGCAAAAGAATCCCAAGTATTATATTCCCTCTTTTTTTATTTTTAACTATAAAATGTTTTATAGGCAAGAAAAATAAAAATAAGGTACTTAAAAAAGGACCTAAGTGGTTAAAATGTGAAAATGTTCCTCTGCCGTGCCATACAATAGAAGAACCCAGGCCCAAGAGCCCCAAATATCCTCTGTTATCTTGATAGTTCGCGCCAAAGCTTCCTGTTATTGATTGAAGGGTGCCATATAGAGCTTGAAATATTCCAATAGAAAGAACAACATTAATAAATTCGGACAATTTGATTTCTTTAGTCCGTATGAAATAAACCGTTAAATAAAATACAGCAGCTGTTTCTCCATATTTCAGAAACCCTTGGTAACCTCTATGACTGATAGAAGTAAAACCGGTTATAAAATACACAATCATTAAAACGATAATCCATTTATCCAGTCTAGTTGATAAATCTATTTCTCGTCTTTTTGATAAAATTTTGCCGATAATGCTCATAAAGCAAATTGTAATTAAAATATCTGTCTGGTTGAAAGGCATCTGTTGAGATTCGGTCGCGAACGCGGGAACATAAGTAGATAAAACCAACATTAAATAAAAACAAATCTTAGGGTTTAAAAACAAGAAAGTAAATGCTATAAGTCCAATCAGGGCAATCAAGAGATTTTGCACAGGGAAAAACAAAATTAGAGAACCCCCTAAAATTGTTAATAATAAAAAAAACTTTTCAAGGCTGCTAAATCTGGTCATCATTCACAAGGCTCATGTTTGTCTTGTCTATTTTGCGTGCGACAGAATTTTTGTTTGAAAAACTCCCCGACAAGCATTTTTAAAAATGTAGAATTGGTGACAGCATATCTCTTCCACATACGTCTTGGCTCTTGGATAAGTCTGAAAATCCATTCGGAATTTAGTGCTTGCATCCATTTTGGGGCGCGTTTTACTTTGCCTGCAACGACATCAAAGCTTCCGCCGACGCCCATGGTGAAAGGAACTCCCATTTTTTCGCTATAGTTGCTCAAGAAAATCTCTTTTTTAGGAGACCCCATCGCAACAAAAAGAACGTCAGCTTTTGAATCTCTAATTCCAGATACGATATTTTCTTCTTCATCTTGCGAGTAATACCCATTTCTATACCCGGCTACAATCAGTTCCGGGTACTCGTTTTTATAAATATCGATAACCTTAGTGACAATTTCTTCTTCTGCTCCGAAAAAATACACTCTATAACCTTTTTGCGCTGAATATTCTATCAATTTTTGCATTAAATCAATTCCTGTGACTCTTTCAGGAATATCGATTCCCAGAAATTTTGCGCCCAAAATAATCCCTGCTCCGTCAACATTGATAAGCGGACAAGAATTTATTATTTCTTTCAAATTACTATCAGTTTGCGCGTTAACAAGTTTCGCCACATTAACAACCACGTGCTGAACAGGTTTCTTTGCGTTGATGAATTCCGAAATTTGATTTAAGGTCTCTTCAACTGTGAGAAGGTCAAGATTAAGTCCAAAAAATTCAATTCTTTTATTTACATTTGTTTTGTTTTCCATCTTTTTAACTCATCCCTTCGCCCATTTGAACCAACGATTCTATTTCAGCATCATGTAGCAATTTGTCCTCTTGGATTCTCAGGTATTTTTCGTATTCTCTTTCCAATCTGGAACCCGGTTCTCTTACGATGGCACCGATAAATGGAATGTTGGCGTTTTTCAAAGACTTCGCAATGTTTTTTATAATAGTGTAAGTAATAGTTTTATTTACGAATAAAATTACCCCATCAGACAACCTTGAAATAATCAAGAATTCAGGCGTAATCTGAGCTGCGCCGGTATCAATCAACACCCAATCAAATTCAATTTTTAAAGTTTTAATTATCCCTTCAAAGGCGGCTGTACCAAAAAACTCGTAAGGTTCAAAAACAATATCTTTGTTTCCGAGGTGACTTATGCCTTTTTCATCTACGACCAAAGCATCCATAATTTCTTTTGCGTTAATGGTTTTGTTTTTTCTTATTTTGTCTTCAAGGGAAACTATTAAATCTGATAGATTAATCCTCATTTTGTCCTCGACATTTGCATTGCTAATTACAGTTGGGATTCTAAAATCACTGTCAATAACAACAACGGAATGCCCCAATTTCTTTAATCTTGCAGCCAAATAATATATTATTGTGGATTGCGGTTTTTTAAATGAAGACGAGGTGAACGTCAGTACTTTGTTGTTATTTTTATAACACTTTATCATCAAATTTGAAACAATATTGTTGTATGCAATCCCATGAATAAATTGCATCTGTTCATCAGGAACATAATTTTCAATCCAAGGAATCGTACCGATTACAGATGTGCCAGTAATTTCTTCTATTGATTCAATGTCATCGCAAACATCTTCTATCAATGTTTTTAAAACTGAAAGAGCCAATCCGGCAACTATTCCTAACATAACAGCAATTCCTAAAACCTGAATATAGGATGGAAAAGACGCACTTGTAGGAAGGTCCGGCTGATCAACAACAACTACATTACTGACAACCTCGGCTTCTTTTATTTTAGCTTCGATTTGTTTCTCCTTTAGCTGGTCATAAGCTGAACTTAATGCACGTTCTTCCTGTTCAAGATTGTCAAGAGTGAATTTCTTTTCAGGAATTTTTGATTGTTCATTGTTTACTTTTGCAATACTTCCGTTAATTGCCTGTTTCTCAGCGACCAGACCCATAAGCCTTGTTTGTTTATCAGCAAGGTCTTTTGCAAGCCCTTCTCTCACCGGATCAAATATGTTTATTTTTTGAGTCTTCGCGTATTTTCCAATGCTCAAGGCCACTTGATTTTTAATTTGTTTATTGATTGTAGCTATTTTATTTTTCTGAGCAATTATCTTAGGATTTGTATCAGCAAGCTTTGTAGAATCAAATTCATATTCTTGTACTGCAGAATTTAGTTCATTTCTCAACTGTACCAATGTTTGATTCCCAGAGCCCAATGCGACAGCGTTGATTGCATCTTTTGACTTGAGGGACAATTGGCTTTCTAATTCCCAAATAGATGATTGAGTGTTTTTTATGTCGGCAATTGTACCCTCTAATTTAGTCGACATCATAATCCCTTGGTCGACCAACTGGGTAGTTTCTTCGTCTATTCCGATGGCTAAATTTTTCGACTTG
>Ga0302288_1002678_pt1 | contig 10263 bp, 9 predicted proteins | sample III_Fen_N1_1_FD_194549 | JGI IMG/M metagenome (GOLD analysis project Ga0302288, IMG submission 194549) | Peat permafrost microbial communities from Stordalen Mire near Abisko, Sweden - III_Fen_N1_1 | ecosystem: Environmental > Terrestrial > Soil > Wetlands > Permafrost | place: Sweden: Abisko...
TATGCTCGATTATTACTCGAATCTTTCCCATTGACCTATTGAACCGCCGTATACGAGACCCGTACGTACGGTGGTGTGAGAGCCTCTCCCTGCTAGATTTTGCTAGTGGGGCGGGCTACTCGATTAGGCGGTCGTGTTTTTTTTAATATTCATTAATATTTCATTTTCAAACCAAATTTTATCATGTTCACTTTTAAATGAATCTTTATCAAAATAAATAAACTGATTCTTCGAAAGATAAAGAATGTAATATTTCTTTGTTTGTGCAATACGATTAAAATTCTCAAGTTTCATGAGGCTTTCAGATCCATCACTTAAATATCCAACAATTTTTTCGTTATCAATTTGATAATACCTTTCAAGCAAAAATATTTTATTGTCTTTAGAGTGTGCATATCTCCAGTTTTGAAACAAAAAAAGTAATGGAAAGACTATAGAAAAATAAAGAAAGAAATTTTCAAACGAGCCTCTCTTTTCTAAACACAGGAAAAATAATCCCATTGCCCATATCCAAATATATAACCACCATCTCTTTTTTATATAAATTGTCATTATCAATTTAAAATATTCGATGCTTGTCAATTGTCTTTTTCCTGTTGTTATCATAGAAGTTTGCTATTTTGTTTTTTAACATGCCGCCTAACGAGTTGCTGGACGTAACGGCTTACGGTTTGCGGAGCGACTTCTTATCGCCCGAGACAATGCCCAAAGCAACTGTAGAACTTGCACTTGCAAAGAACCGTAAGCTGTTACTTGCCAGCGTGTTAGCGGTTCGGTGTTCTTTAATCATCATCAAATGTACGGAATTTATTTATTCAGCAATAGGGTTTATTAATTTGTTTTCAAGGTGTGATAATTTATCAAGGTGTGGTCGGGTGTATCGGGTAGGCAGGCTCTTTTACTACCTTTGGATTGCAGGGTTAGCCTTGTGTGGGTAGTAAATGTGCCTGACTGCGAAGGGTCGGAAGCGTTGGGATGCTGTGACGTTTATATTGTAATGTATTAGGCACTTATGGGCTTACAATGGCTTGTCATAATGTTGTAGACGTATCTAGGATAGTAACAATAGGTATCTATTTAAGGCGGAATGCAATCTAGAAGACCGCGAATGGCATCGATGAAAGGCGGAATACAATCTAGGAACGAGCGGATGCTTTCTAGGTATCATACAATAGGTATCTAGCATAGAGCGAACGCAATCTATGTGTTCGCAATTGGTTCTCTTGAACGAAGGGCTTCGTCTCCCAGTCGAAAACCTCGAATCTATGGCTTCGCACCTTGTATCTAGATGTTCGCACCTCGAATCGTTGAAGGGTTTTCTTGTTCTCTTAGCTTCGCATCTCGAATCGATGAAACAAAGCCTCGTATCTAGATGTCCGCAATTATAATATTTGATATAACATACACAATATAGGGATAAAACATAGCGTTTCTCGTGTAGTAACAAAGATGTTATTTTCTATGTTACCGAAAACAGAATATTTAGGAAGTCTTTTTTTAGTATTAATCAACACTTAAAACCTTAACAACTATGGACGCAATTCAAAAAAGTAAGCTAAACATGGGTATGGCAACTCGTGATTATTTGTTGCCAAACACTACAATCACAACTACATTGCCAAATTTTACGGCAAATTATACCAGTTTTACAAACACTATTACACAAATTCAAGCAATTGCTGAATTGCAAGATTTTGAGAAAACGGGTATCTCTGATAGTAAAGGACAACAAAAGTCTACACTTTGTAGCTTATCGGCTGACTATTCACGCAAATTGGTTGCCTTTGCTACGTTTACCAATAATCCAGTATTATTGAAGGAAATTAAAATCAGCGAATCGGAACTAAAACGACTTGCTGATACTGACCTAAAAACGAAAGCACAAGAACTGTATGACCGTGCTCAAACTAATGTTGCTGCTCTTACTACTTATGGAATAACAGCAGCTACTCAAACTACATTGCAAACTGCAATAACTGCTTTTAATGCTTCTATTCCGAAACCACGATTGGGTATTGATGAAAAGAAACAAGCTACACAACAGTTAACTGTACTTTTTAAAACCTTTGATACTGTATTGACTAATATTGATTTGGCAATTGATATTGTAAAACTTACGCAAGTGAATTTCTACAATGGATATAAAACTGCCCGAAAAACTATTGTAACTGGCTCAAGTTCTTTATCTGTTAAAGGTTTAATAACTGATGCTGAGACAGGCGAACCAGTAAAAGGTGTAACTGTTTCGTTTGCTTTAGATGGTGGAACTCAGATGATGGCAAAGGCTGGTAAAGCATCAAGTCCAACGACTGTTCTAACTAAAAAGACTGCTGAAAAAGGTGGATTACAAGTTAAATCGTTGCCCGCAGGAACGTATATTGTTACAATAAAAAAAGTAGGATTTGCCGACCAAGTTGAAACAATTAGCGTAAATGATGGTGAAATGACGGTTTTGAATGTTAGTATTTCAAAGAGCTAAGTTTACGAAATAGTTTAAAAGCAAAAACCCCTGTAATTGTTAATTACAGGGGTTTCTTTATTATAATAAAGCTTGTATTTGGTCGATTGGGATTTGTGTTAATTCAGAAATTTCAGAAACTGAATATCCTTTTTTAAGCATATTTCTAGCAATTTCAATTGAACTATCGAATTTACCGACTCGGTAATTAGAAACAATAAGGCTACGTTCGTAACGTTCGTGCTCAACAAAATGCTCGTATTCTTTACGTTCAGCATCGGATAGTTTTAAAATATCCAGTTCTTTTTTAGCTTGTTTCAATCCTTTAGCATCGAACTCTTCTTTTATTTCGTCGTTCTTTAAGAAATAAATCCATTGGTCGAGTGTATTTGTAGCAATTTCATCAAACTGGTTTACCTTAATTACATAATATTCGGGATATAGTTTTGCAACATTGTCGGTATTATAAAGTGTTTGTTGCGATGTTGAAAGTTTAAGGGTATCGTGTTTGTGGATTCCAACGAAGTTTGTTGTTCCATGATATACATAATCGTCACCTTGTCCGAGGTCGAAATAAACGATGTTTACTGAAATGATTTTCTTAATTTCGGAATATTCCATTCCAACGTTCATGTTCTCAACAAGAAGTTTCGATGTTCCAAATAGAATGCGAAGCAAATAATCATGTTCGTAAGTATTCTGTACTTCTATTATGATTAGTTCGCCTTTCGAGTTTTTAACCAACAAATCGACTTTATTAAACTTCTCGTATTTGGTTTCTTGATTGCTTTCGCTTTCTAGAATATTTTCAATTTTGATGTCTTCGCCAATAAGTTCGGACAAAAAGCCTTCGAGTATCCCAAAATTGCTTTTGTTACGCAATAATCGTTTTACTGCCCAGTCGAATCGTATAAGGTTTTTCATTTGTTTTTCAATTAATTACGTTGCAAAAATAAGGAAATAACTATTAAGAACCATGATTAGATTAAAATAATTTCTACCTTTGAGATACAATTGGAATTACATAAAATACAATAGAGAACATGAAAATTACAAGAATCTCTAAAGAGAAACCACAAAATGATGACACAACATCAATCGGATTTAAAGAGTTTGAAGAACTGAAAAATAAGTTTGAAGAGGAGATAAAACAAAAACTCATTGATTGTGACAAAAAAGCAAATAGTGGAAAATTAATAGTTAATGACACAAATAATGTAACACTTTGTGGTGACTGTTGTTTGGAGTTTTTCTATTATTATGATGTTGATGGTAGTTATCGAAATGGGATTTGGATTAATGTAAAAAACTCAAATAACCTTGATATTTGGATTCGAGTTCATAATGCCTCAAATGGCAAGAAGATTAATGTTTTCTCTGAGTATAATTTAAATTGTTGTAATTTGAACTTCATTAAGAGTTATGCACTTCCCAAAGATTTTTCAAAAAATGGGATTTGGATGAGTGATAAAGGGAAACAGGTAATAGAAAAAAAATGGGATTCGATTCTCGATGAAATTTGCATAATACTTCCATATTTGTGTAATGCTAAAAATTAAATCTTAAGCTATGAAAAAGACTCTTATCCTTATCGTATTTATTGCATTAATAACCAATATAAATGCACAAACATTTATTAATTATACAAATAAAAATGGTCTTTCTAGTAATTATATTCAGGCAATAGCAATTGACTCACAAAATAATAAATGGTTTGGTACCATGGATAGTGGAGTTATGAAATTTAATGATACTGTTTGGAGTAAATATACAGTAGCAAATGGATTAATAAATAATAATGTAAAATCAATTGCTATAGATGCAAATGGCAATAAATGGTTTGGAACTATTGGTGGTGTTTCAAAATTTGATGGGGTAAATTGGACAAATTATACAATAGCTGAAGGACTTGTAAATAATAATATCAATTCTATTGATATAGATCTTTCTGGTAATATTTGGTTTGGAACTAATGGTTGTGGTGTATCTAAATTTGATGGGATAACTTGGACAACTTATCAGAAAACGACCAATCAACTTATTAATAATACAGTAAATTCAATTATCTGTTTTAAAGGACCAGCTTCTCAATCATATAACATCGGAGGAAATGTTTGGTTTGGCACATCGGGAGGTGTTACAAATATATCACCTGTAAATTATCCAGGAGAATTATTTTGGAAAAGCTATACCGTTGCATCAAATGGAATTATAAGTGATAATGTGCTTTCAGTTGCTTTGGTTAGTGATGCAACTAAAAATAATTTATGGTTTGGAACTGATAAAGGTGTTTCAATGTTTGATGGCTCTACGATAACTAATTATTCTACAACGATTTCAAAAACTTATTTAGGATTAGTAAACGATTATGTAAATGTAATTGCTATTGATAAAAAGAATATACCCTGGTTTGGGACAAAAGGAGGTATTCTAGGAAATTATAAAGGTAGTCGTGTTAATTATACAATGACTGATGGAATTTTAAGTAATTATATTCGTGCTATTGCTTGTGATGCTGATGGAAATATGTGGATTGGAACTATGGGAGGTGTTTCTAAATATTTAGGTGTTTTGAAAGTAGGGACATTAGTTATTTCGAGTAATACAACAACGACACCAACGACTGTTAGTGCGTTTGCAAATAGTAAAGCAAGCTTTACTATTCAATCAGATATTCCATGGACTATAACGAGTAATGCTTCGTGGTTAACTGTAAATAAAACAAATGATTCTATTGATGCGACTATTATTGTTACTTCATCAACAAATTGTACAACAAAAACCAGAACAGGCACCTTAACAATAAAAGGAAAAGATGGAATGCCATTAAAAACTTTTAATATAACCCAAGACGGAGCATACATGTTTCTTTCATATAATTCGTTGGCATTTGATAGTATAAATATTCCCAAAGAATCATCATCATACTATAAAGTAAGAGTAAATACTAATACTGATTGGACTGCAAGTAGTGATCAGTCATGGTTAAGTGTTTCTCCAACTAAAAGTAATACATCCTATGGAAGTAGTCCAGATGGAGATATATCTATTATTGCCACAGCTAATTTAAGTCCCAACGTTAGAAAAGGAATTATTACCGTCACTTGTGGAGGAACTCTAATAAAAACTTTTACTGTAATACAGGCAGCTTGTACACCTCTAGCCTCAGGTACAATAACAGGAACATCAAAAGTATGTAAAGGTTCTAGTTATTTATATACAGTTACAACGATTGCAGGTACTACTGATTATATTTGGACATTACCAACAGGTGGAATTGGAACAAGCAAAACTAATAACATATTAGTTAATTTTGGAAGTACTGCTATATTAGGAACGATTAAAGTAAAAGCTCAAAATATGTGTGGCGATGGTCTTGAAAGTTCATATTCAATAACAGTTACTGATATACCAGATACTGCAGGTATAATTACTGGACAAACTTCTGTTTGCAAAGGGGAAACTAATATTCTTTATAGCGTTCCGCTCATTCCTGGAGCAACATCTTATACTTGGACATTGCCTACTGGTGCTACTGGAACTAGTTCAACAAATAGTATTCTAGTTAATTTTGGAAGTAATGCTATTAAAGGAAATATAAAAGTTAAAGGACATAATGATTGTGGCGATGGAGTTGAAAGTTCAATTTTAATAACAGTAAATAATGTGCCGAATTCAGCTGGTACTATTACAGGACTATCAACACTTTGTGCAGGAACAACTTCAACATATACAGTTCCCGTAATTACTGGTTCTACATCTTATAGTTGGATATTACCTACAGGAGCTACAGGTTCAAGTACGATTAATAGTATTGTAGTTAATTTCCAAAATCAATCAGTATCAGGTAACATTACTGTTAAAGGAAATAATTCATGTGGAGATGGAAATTCTTCAAATCTACCAATTTCAGTAAATCCATTACCTGACAATGCTGGTGTTATCTCTGGACTAACTACGATTTGTCAAGGAGATAATATGTTAACTTATAGTGTTCCAACTATTGCAAATGCATTATCTTATAAGTGGACATTGCCTGATGGAGCAACTGGTAGTAGTACAAGCAATAGTATAACAATTAACTATGGTATTTCTGCACTAACTAGTAATATTTCAGTGAAAGGGAATAACTCTTGCGGAGATGGATCTATTTCAAATCAAATTATAACTGTCAATAAATTACCCAGTAATGCAGGAATAATATCAGGTTCGAATACTGTCTGTCAGGGAGAAAAGTCCGTAATATATGCAATACCAACAATAACAAATGCAACCTCTTATTATTGGACTTTACCCAATGATGTTTCAGGTACAAGTCTTTCAAATAGTATTTTAGTAAATTATAGTTCAACTGCAAATTCTGGAGTCATTGAAGTATTTGGAATTAATGAGTGTGGAAATGGAAATTCTTCAGTAATTGTTGTTTCTGTAAATAAAATTCCAGCAGATGCTGGTATTATTTCTGGAATATCGATTGTTAATCAGGGACAAAATTCAACATATTCTGTTTCAACAATAAACAATGCTACTTCCTATATCTGGACTCTACCAAGTGGTGCAGTCGGTTCAAGTAATTCAAATAGTATAAATGTGAATTTTTCATCTTCTGGAGACATCACTGTAAAAGGTAATAATAATTGTGGCGATGGAAATGTGTCTACATTACCAATAATAGTAAATCAATTACCTTTAAGTGCTGGAACTATTTTTGGTACTACAAGTGTCATTCAAGGGCAAACAGTTACATACACTGTTCCGGTAATAGCAAATGCAACTTCATATATTTGGACTTTACCTAATGGTGTAAATGGTTTAAGTACAACTAATAGTATTACTGTAGATATCGGAAACAATGCTGTTTCAGGTAACATAACAGTTAAAGGGGTTAACTCAGTAGGTGAAGGTAATATTTCAATACTACCTATTTCGGTAATTCCAATTCCAGCAAATGCTGGAATCATTTCGGGAGTTACAACCGTAAATCAAGGACAAACTTCGATAACTTATACTGTTCCTTTAATAGCAAATGCTACTTCATATATTTGGACTTTGCCTAATGGTTTTACAGGATTAAGTACAAGTAATATTATAATTGTTAATATTGGAGCAACCGCTATTTCTGGTGATATAACGGTTAAAGGAGTTAATGCAAATGGTTATGGTGCTATTTCTACTATTTCCATAAAAGTAAATGCAATACCAGCAACACCAACAATAACAAATAAAGGAAATTCTCTTTTTTCAAGTTCAAAGATTGGAAATCAATGGTATGATAAAAACGGGATAATATTAGGTGCAAATAATTCAGACTATTCTCCTATAACAAATGGTGACTATTATGTTATTGTCACAGAAAATGGAGTTAGTTCACAACCCTCAACTATTATTACTGTTACAAACATAGGAACAGATATTGTCGAAATAAATGGCTGTAACATTTCTATATATCCAGTACCAGTAAAAGATAAACTGATTGTTCGTTCAGCGGAAGGTTGTACTTTAACAATGGTTCGTGTAATTTCAGAATTAGGAGTTGTATTATATACTACAACGAAAGCTTCAGATTCGAAAGTTGAAATAAATATGAATTCTTACCCTGATGGAAAATACTTTATTGAAGTATTGGTAAATGGAAAAACCTTCACAAATATTGTTGTTAAAGAATAAAAAGTTTCTTGTCATAGAAAGAACACTTTATATTAAAAACCCCACATCCGAAAGGAAGTGGGGTTTTATTCATTTAAGTCGTTATCAAGTTGTAGGGAATTATCACAAAGCGAGTGCGGTGGCAAAAAAAGCAATTGTTTGACAGCCGAAGTGTCGCCCGTGCAGTTGGGGCTGGCAAAGTATTGCTTTTGTGTGTCGGGGGCGTTGCATTATTTTTTGTTATCAAGCTTGTAGTTCGTTATCACCGAGCTTTTTTACACTGACCGCTAACGAGTTGCTGGACGCAAAGGCTTACGAGTTCGTGCGCATTCGTATCGCCCGAGGACAGTGCCCAAAGCGAGTGACGGCGATGCGTGTGTGAAGGCTCGTAAGCTTTTGCTTGCCAGCGTGTTATGGGCTGGTTTTCATTTCATTTCTTTACTTATCCAATTCGAAATCTTATTTATATTTTCATTTATCCAAAAAGGAACTGTTTTAAAGTTGTTGAAGAGTTGATATGTCGGTAGTAAGTTATCTTCACCACTCGGCAGTAACAAAACATTAAAACGAAAGTCAATTTTATCATTTCGGTATACTAATATTTTGAATTCTGTTGCTCCAACTTGTCTCCTAATAAGATTGTGTCCGTTGATTTCTATTTTATTTTTCATTTTGTATAATATTAAAGGTTTAAATAATATACAAAATAATAGAGTGAAAACCAAATTATTATCACATGTCATTAAAGGTGATAGTTATAAAATGGCATCATTTATTAATTGTTTTCTTACTTTCAATGCTTTTAATAAGATTATCTAACCCCTTTTTTATTAAATGATTTATCTTGTCATGTCGCTTTAACAATTGTACGAAAAAAGGGGAAAAAGCATAATATGTTTTGACAAAAAGTCGACCCAAATGCGATTTTAATAGAGTATTATCACGGTAATCTCTTAATATTAAAACTTGTGGATGATTATAATTACCATAAACCATTGTAGCTATGTAACAACCTGATTTTTCAACTTTCAAAGGTTGAATTTTATTATTAGAATCAAAATTTTTCCAATAATTAATCAACGAATTAAAATTACGTCGTTCATTATCATCTTCAAATGGTAATTGTGACATAAAGAATAATGATTCAACTATATCATTTGTGTATGATTCAGAAAAAACAATCAACATCTTCAGTTCTTCATTTCCTCTAATTTTACTTGTAAAATCACCTATACAAAAATTAATTTGATGCCATTTAGGAAAATCTAGAGTTTGAGTTTTGGAATATTCATCAAAAACAATTTTAGTCTCTTTTGAAATATATTCAATATATTCTCCACCAGATAAAGCTAATTCATTAAAAGTTTTCATGTTAAAATAATTTATTTTAAAAACACATTATATATACCATCCATTTTATCCAAGATTTTTTTATATTCTTCAGCAGAAATTCCAATTTCATCAGCTATTCCCAAACAATAATTAACTTCTTGGGGAGCAACTTTACCATCCGCATGCATAACAAAATGCTGTGCTATGATATACCATTCTTTTTGACTTTTATTAAGTGTATTTAAAATAGGAATCATTCCATCAAGTCCAGTTTGATTTATTCGATTAATTAAAGGCATATCAATAACTGGGTCAAGACCAAGGGCTATTGCAGATTGTTCAATAGATTTAAATTCATTTTGATGAAATTCACCATCACATTTTGCAATTGTAACTAAACATCCAAAAATAGCAGCTTTTTGTTCAGCGGTAAAACTACTTTGAAATTCAATCATTTCTTTATTCATATTTATACTTTTTATATCTTACTCATATAGCTTTTCAGTTTCGCTCCGTTTTTTAGTTGTTTCTGGTCTCAACATAATTTTATTATAAATTATCAATCTTGTAAATCGTATCGTATTGTTTTTTTAAACTTGCCCATAACGAGTTGCTGGACGCAAAGGCTTACGAGTTCGTGCGCATTCGTATCGCCCGAGGACAGAGCCCAAAGCGAGTGACGGCGATGCGTACATGAAGGCACGTAAGCTTTTGCTTGCCAGCGTGTTTGGAAAATCCAGTCAAACTGACCACCTAATTCCGGACTAAACTGACCACCGTTATCCGGATCAAACTGACCACTTCTATCCGGAGCAAATTGACCACCT
>Ga0302288_1002679_pt1 | contig 10262 bp, 10 predicted proteins | sample III_Fen_N1_1_FD_194549 | JGI IMG/M metagenome (GOLD analysis project Ga0302288, IMG submission 194549) | Peat permafrost microbial communities from Stordalen Mire near Abisko, Sweden - III_Fen_N1_1 | ecosystem: Environmental > Terrestrial > Soil > Wetlands > Permafrost | place: Sweden: Abisko...
AGGGAGCGAATAGAGATTTATTTTAAATTGCTGCTCAGTACGAATGGGATTGGCAATCACGGATTTAATATAAAATATAGATGTACCGTGTAATAAATTTACAACATTATTCTGTTCTAAGGTAATGCGGATGATGACTTGTGGCGGAACGGTTATATTACCACTGTAAAAAGATAACGACTGGTCCGGTGATAAACACCAGCCATTGCCAAACCTGGAATTGGCATATGCAGAAACAAAATGCCAGAACGAGGTGTACCAGTTTGTTGTGTCTCCGGAAGCACTGTCCGGACGGGAAGAAATATACCATCCTTTCATTACCTCCTGCAGGAATCCATTGGTTAACAACCGTTCCAAATGAACACGGGAAATGTCTGATGATCTTACTACAGCAAGACCATTCTCATTTTGTAGTTTTTGTAACTCCTTCAGGGAATCTGCTAACCTCTCCTGTATTGTTGCCATGGCATAGTTTTTAATTAGAGTACCAATAATTATATCCTGTTGTCAATCACCCGCATTTCCCCATGCAGTACAATTACTATTTTATTCTGTAGTGATGTTGCTATTTTATTATGCTGTGTTATCACTATTATATTCTGTTGTGCTATTACTATTTTATTCTGCAAAAGTAGTGTATGTGAATGAATTAAACAACCATTTGTAGCATTTATGTTATCCCTATCAGGACCAGTAGGTATAATTTGTATATTTTTGTTCATCAGATTTACCGATTTTGATCTGATAGTTTACCCCTTTGGGGGCATTCCGTGCGGTGAGTTCTTCTTTTTCATTTTCTGTATTCATGATTTCATATGTTTTGCCAATGGGTCATCCAAAGTATCTTATTTGGTATAGGCTCCTTGTAGAATCATATATGATACTACAAGGAGCCTGAGTGCTCTGTTGAACACATAAAGCATTCGATAGTATCACAAAAGATACTATTTGTTTGCTTTTTATTGAAATGTGTTGTAACTTTACCAAAAAGTATTATTTATGATACCATAGATATTTAGGATATGACAAATGAAGAGATTATTAAAAGAGTAAAAGACAGGAAGGAAATTCTGGCAATAAATCAGGAAAACCTTGCTGAACTTTCGGAGGTCGGAATCGCAACATTGAAACGGTTCGAAAGCGGCAAAGGGAATATCACCTTGAATAACCTGCAAAAAATTGTCGATATCCTTGGACTCGAAATCAAACTGGAGCTCAAAAATACAGGTAAATGAGAAAAGCAGAAGTATACCGAAATGGAGTATTAGCGGGCATCCTTACAGAAGCTGATGACCGGACTTTTGAGTTTCAATACATTTCTGAGTATTTCAATGATAATTCGAAACCGGCCATTAGTCTGACACTACCTAAAAATCGATTGTCATTCGTTTCGGAATATTTATTTCCCGTTTTTTATAATATGCTATCTGAGGGAGCAAACCGGATTGTTCAATCCAGACAACTGAAGATTGATAAGAATGATTTTTTGGGCTTATTACTGGCCACAGCTCAATATGATACCATTGGGGCAATAACGATCAAACCGATTAATTAATAAAGCTATGGAAATAAGGAATTGCCCGGGATTGCTGGCGGAAGGATATTCAGAATATAGTCCTCTTTTCCTGCGCAGGATGTTTTCCGGGCGAAAAGTCAGTCACATTTTACCCTATAACGCTCCTGAAATTGATGAAGAAGACCAGAGGCGGTTCATGCAAAACAGAAAAAAAATCTCGATCTCGGGAATGCAGGAAAAATATTCCGTTTTACTGGATAAAAGCAATCTCCGGTTGACAGAAGAAAAAGAAAGAGGAACCTATATCCTCAAACCCAAACCGCATGGACTGAAAAAAGTCTTAATGGCTCCTGCAAATGAACATCTAACCATGCAAATTGCCAGCCAGATATACCATATTCCTACCGCGGTAAACGGGTTGGTATTTTTCAGCAACGATGAACCGGCATACCTGACAAAACGGTTTGACGTTGGCCCCAATGGATCCAAATTTGGGAAAGAAGATTTTGCGACCCTGGCAGGTAAAACAGAAGAAAATGCGGGAAATAATTTCAGATATGAATATTCCTATGAAGGTATTGCTGAATTGATTAAAAAATACGTTGGGGCATGGAAAATTGAAATGGAGAAGTTCTTTAGTCTGGTGGTCTTTAACTTCCTGTTTTCCAATGGCGATGCTCATTTGAAAAATTTCTCCTTACTGGAGACCGTGAATGGCGATTATGTATTAAGTCCTGCCTATGACTTGATGGATACAAGAATTCATGTCGATGAAGAAGGTTTTTTTGCTTTAACGGACGAATTATTTAAAGAGTGGTACTGGTCTGATTGCAGAATAAACAACGCACAACACCATCCATGTAAGGAAGATTTTATCGTATTTGGGAGAAAAATAGGAATATCTGAGAAAAGGGTTGATAAATTACTTGCTCTTTTCCTTAAAAAACAAATGGGCGTTGAAATTTTAGTTCAGGGATCATTTTTAGATGAGGGAACAAAAGTGCAGTATATGAACCACTACCATGAACGTCTGGAAATGCTGAATATAAGTTGATTATTTCCAGGTCATCGCCGGTATACATCTCGTATATTTTTATTAACGCAGTGGCGGAATGTGTGAATCTGCCATGTGGAAAATTTTGGTATTGGATAGGTAATTTTCAGGTAAAAAAGCGCTACAAAAAAGCTAAAAAATGGAAGTTATTTAGAATTTTTGTATTGAATTAATAATCAGTAATTTAAGTACCAATTTATGCTGGTGAGTAATTCCGTGAGTTGCTTGAGTGGGTTAATTTTAAATATAAGATATTCAGCGGTTTAAGCCACTTGGTTCGAATCCAGTACAGCCCACGTAGGGGAATTAAAATCCATTAAATCGTTGATTTATTGGATTTTTTGTTTTTAATATTGAATGATTGTATAAAAATGCAAAGAACATAAAGAAACAAATTTGGAGTCGGCCAGTATTCACCGCGAAATTGTACTTTTGTTTTGAATGTTAAGACCATGAAAAAATTTGTCATTGTAGTTGCCGGTGGTTCGGGAATCCGGATGGGTTCCGAAATTCCAAAACAGTTTCTGGAACTGTGCGGGAAACCAGTTTTGATGCACACCATCCAGGTTTTTCGCGACTTTGATCCGGAAATCAAAATCATTCTTGTTCTTCCCGAAGATCAACTACAGTTTTGGAAAGGACTATGCCTGAAACATTTATTTTCCTTGATACATCAGGTTGTATCAGGTGGCAAAACCCGCTTTCATTCGGTAAAGAACGGACTTTCGCAAATAGAAGGCGATGGAATCGTTTTTATTCACGATGGAGTCAGACCTCTGGTGAGTAAAGAAACACTGAGCAGTTGCCTTGAAACAGCTCAGAAACGTGGAAATGCAATTCCTGTCCTACCCGTAACCGAATCACTGCGAAAATTAGACGGTGAACAGAATATTTCAGTTGACCGGAGTCGGTATTTCAGCGTTCAAACCCCACAAACCTTCCGGAGTGAGCAAATTCTGGAAGCTTTTAAACAGGACTTCGATCCTGCTTTTACCGATGATGCTTCCGTCGCCGAAAAAGCAGGTTTCTCGATTCAAATGGTTGAGGGAAATCGAGAGAACATTAAGATAACAACACCAATTGATTTGATTGTTGCTGAGGCACTTTTGAGAAGATGAATTAGTAATCTTTTTCATACCTTTGAATTATTAACGTATGGTATCAAGCCAATGAATTGTAAAACAATACACTTTAGTGGGCATGCAACTGTTCAGATGTTCAAGAGAAGGATATCGGTTAAAGACATTGATACCATTCTCAAAAACGGTCGAGTAATAAAAAGCTATCCTGAAGACAAACCTTTTCCTAGTTACTTGGTTTTAGGATTAGCGGGTAAGAGAATTCTTCATATCGTTATATCAAGTGACGATTCTGGTAATTGTTATATAATTACTGCTTATCAACCCGATGCAAATTTGTGGAATGAAGATTTTACTTTTAAAAAATGAAATTATGGAATGTGTAATTTGTAAAAACGGAACAACAGAATTAGGAAAAGTTACGGTTACATTGGAACGAGAGGGCTCAATAATTGCCATTAAGGAAGTACCTGCCGATATCTGTACTAATTGTGGTGAATATTATCTTAGCGCTGAAATGACGAAAGAAGTTCTGAAAAAGGCAGAAGATGCCTTCGAAAAAGGTGTTGAAATAGAAGTAATTAAAATGGGCAGTGTGGCATGATGAATTGGTACCTTTAAACTTCAGATCAAAGTATAACGGCGAAAAAGCACTTTTTCGCCGTCTTTTTTTCATTAAACTTCCTCTCCGTTTTCTGTTTTAGAATGATTATTTTCATCGACTATTTCAAAACAGGATATGGATTTTAAAAATTTAACGATTTATCGGCCAAAAATGGAATATCGGCGCTTCGGAAAAACCAATAAAATGGTGAGCGTAATTACCTTAGGTGGCATGCGCTTTAAACATACAGGAGTTGAACCACGCGAAGAAATTCCTCAGGATACACTCGATCAATGCCTCGACACCGTTAAAAAAGCGTTGGCACAAGGCATCAACTTAATCGAAACGGCTCACGGATATGGCAAAAGCGAATATGCGTACGGTCGGGTTCTGAACGATGAACTCAAACTGAAACGCGATTCGTACTTTTTAATGACCAAGGGAAATCCGAAAACGGCTGAAGACACCCGTAAGATGGTTGCCAGTCAGTTGAAGGCTTTGAAAACCGACTATTTCGATTTTTATGCGTGGCACGGCATCAATACCATGGGTCTGCTGGAAACCGCTTGCGCCAAAGATGGACCTGTTGAAGAGCTGCTGAAAATGAAAGAAGAGGGAATCATCAAGCACGTCGGATTCAGCACTCACGCACCTTTGGATGTGATTCTGAAAGCCATAGAAACAGACATGTTCGATTTTGTAAACCTGCACTATTATTACTTTTTCCAGCGGAATAAAGCGGCTATTGATTTGGCCGAAACGAAAGATATGGGCGTGTTTATTATTTCGCCAAACGATAAGGGAGGTCAGCTTTTTCGGCCATCGCCAAAGCTGGCCGAATTAACGGCTCCCCTGCATCCCATTCAGTGGAATGCCCGATTTTGTCTAAGCCATTCGGCCATTCACACCCTGACCTTTGGCTTGCCTGTAACGGCTCAGTTTGAGCATATCAACGGGATTTTCCCGGCTCCCGCACCATTTTCACCGGAAGATGCCCAAATCAAACAAGTGCTCGACGAACAAAAGTTGCTTGATCCTTATTCCGGGTTTGATGCTTATGGTATGGAGAATGATCCTTCAGGGTTGAATATCCCGGAAATACTGCGCTTTCGAACGCTCTGGAAATGCTACGACATGAAAGACTTCGGGCTTTACCGTTACAACATGTTTCAGGAAAAAGACCACTGGTTCCCGGGTAATTTCCCCACCGAAGAAAATTTGAAAAGGATTGATTTATCGCGTTGCCCAAATATTCCAATCATTGACCTGATTCAGGAAACACACGAAGGTTTGTATCGGCCAAAATTAAAATAAAAAGAAGGGGCTGAACTCTTGACGAGTCAGCCCCTAAACTATTATTTATCCAAAACTTACTATTTATTCAACGCTTTAATCCGTTTCAGATTTTTGCGTTTTTTCATCTTCAGTTTGATGGTATAATCCAGCTCATATAGTGCCGGAACAAACATCAAGGTAAGGAATGTGGCAAAGCTCAGTCCGAATATGATTGACCAGGCCAATGGACCCCAAAACGCAACATTATCGCCACCAAAGTAAATGTGTGGATTCAATTCTGTAAACATCGTGGTGAAGTTAATATTCATACCAACTGCCAACGGAACCAAGCCAAGCATGGTTGCTGTCGCGGTCAGAATTACTGGTGTCATTCTGGTTTTACCACCTTCGATAATTGCACGTCGTGTCGGCATACCTTCGGCTTTCTTCGAATCGATAAATTCAACAATCAGAATTCCGTTTCGAACGACTATACCTCCCAAAGCAACAACTCCAAGTCCGGTCATCATGATCACCAAATCCATATGGAAAATCATAACTCCAAGCAATACGCCGATGATACTGAAAATAACCTCACTCAAGATAATAAGCGATTTACTAACCGAGCCGAACTGAGTAATTAGGATAAAGAATATCGCTCCAAGAGCTATGATCATCGCTTTCAAAAGGAATGTTGCTGTTTCAGCCTGATCGTCCTGTTCTCCGGTCAGCTTGATATTCGTGCCTTCATGGAATGTAAATTTTTTAGCTTCACGTTTAATAACCGGTACAATATCGTTGGCCGAATAACCCGAAAGAACATTTGAATAAACAGTGATCACACGTTTTTGATCGAGTCGTTTAATTCCGGCATATGACGATGTATATTCAATTTTAGCAACAGTTGACAACGGAATGCTCCGTAATACTCCGGTATTCATATCCCGGTATGTTATCAGCAAATTCACCAGTGCATCGATGTTATCGCGGGTAACTTTTTCGTACCGAAGCATGATTGGATATTCATCTTCATCCTGCTTAAATTTGGAAATTTCTTTTCCATACAAAGCTGTACGAATTTCAAGTCCAATCTGTCCGGTAGAAATTCCCAACCGCTGAGCCCGATCGCGATCAATCTGAACAATAATTTCCGGAGAATTCATCTCAAAATCAGACTTCAATTCTTCAACTCCAGGAATATTTAAAGACTTAATATGATCTCGGAAAGCATTTGCATCAGCAATCAGATTTTCCAGGTTTTCGCTCGTTATCTCAATGTTAATTGGTTTTCCAGTTGGTGGGCCGTTGCTGTCTTTGTCAACCGAAATTTCAGCTCCGGGAATGTCTTTTACCTCTTTTCGAAGAATCTCGAGGTATTGAGTGGTTGAGACTCCTGTTTTGCGAAATTTATGTTCCACAAAATTGATAGATACTTTTCCCTTGTTAAAAGGAGTTCCTGTTGATGCAAATCCTTGTTCTTCAGCACCTATGGTAACATTCGAAATAATAGATTCAACATCAGGATTATTTTTACCAATTACCTTATAAACGCGCTGTTCGGCCACACTTGTAATACTGTCAGTTACTTTCTGATCGGTACCTCCCGGCATTTTTACATACACGTAAATATTATTGGGGTTGCTATCCGGAAAGAACAATACAGTTGGTTTTACAATACCTGTAATGAAGATCGTTAAAAAGAAAAGTCCAATCATTCCAGCCAAAATCCAAACAGGACGTCCACCTTTTAGAATCATCCGAAGTTGCCTTTCGTAAATACCCATAATCCATGGCCATGTTTTCTCCTGAAAGATTGTGATCATTTTTTTGAGGATAAAATGGAAGAACAAGATCATCAGTACCGCAAATACCATGAAGTTGGCCAGTCCATAAACTTTCGTGGCATAAAATACGGCGGCAAATACCAACATAATGATCATGATATTTCTGATCTTTTTCCAACCGCTTCCTTCCTGAAATTCGCGATCGTATTCGTGTTTCATAAACGAAACGGCGAACACTGGATTAAAGACGTAAGCTACGAAGAGTGATGCGAATAGCGTAATAATCAATGTTACCGGCAAATAGTGCATAAACTGACCCACGATTCCAGGCCAGAAAGCCAACGGGAAGAATGGTGCCAAGGTGGTTAATGTTCCTGACAAGATAGGAAGAAACACTTCACCAGCAGCCTTTTTTGCCGCGATATTGATATCGGGATTAAACTTGTGAAGCCGATGTGTATTTTCGATAACCACAATGGCATCGTCAACCACAATTCCGAGGGCAAATATGAAAGCGAACATCACGATCATGTTCATGGTAAAGCCCAGTCCCGGAATGATAAGATACGCAACAAAAATGGACAATGGCACCGATAAACCAACGAAAAATGCATTGGTAAATCCCATAAAGAACATTAGTACGATGGTTACCAGAATAAACCCAATGATGATCGTGTTATTCAATTCTTCCAGCGTATTACGGGTATGTCGGCTCTGGTCGCCAGTGATGGTAACGTCCATACCTTTTGGAAATTCACGGTCCTTCAAATCAGCAACAATCTGTACAATCTGGTCCGAAGCGTCCAACAGGTTTGCACCGTTCTTTTTAATCACATTAAGGGTAATCACATTTTTCCCGTCCAAACGGGCAAAACTTTCCTGTTCTTTAAAACTATCTTTTACGTCCGCAATGTCGCTTAATTTAACAAAAGCGCCGCTCGACGAATGAACCACAATATCTTTCAGCGTTTGAACATCAGCAAACTGTCCTTTAATCCGAACCGTATTGCGTACACCATTGTTGGTCAGTGTACCTCCTGAAATGGTCAGGTTTTCCATTGCCACAGCCTGTTCAATATTGCTGAAAGTAACCTTCGCTGCCTGCATCTTGAAAATGTCGCAGTTCAACTGTATTTCGCGGTCCAGAGCACCAACAATATCAACGCGGGTAATTTCTTTCAGTCCTTCTATTTTATCCTGAGCAATTTCAGCATAATGTTTCAGCTTATCCAGATCGTAATTTCCTGAAATATTGAGGTACATTACCGGCATTGCCGATATATCAACGTCCATAATCGAAGGATCCGAAGGCAAGTCAGACGGAAGATCACTCTTCGATTTGTCAACGGCATCACGAACACGCTGCTTGGCTGTTTCGATCGACAAATTAGGGTCAAACTCAACAATAATTGAAGAGAAATCGGGAACTGAGTTACTGGTTATCTTCTTCACATCCGAGATCGATTTCAGTTGTTTCTCGATTGGACGGGTAACCAGGTTTTCAATATCCTCGGGCGAAGTTCCCGGATACGGTGTGCTTACTATGATATATGGAATTACTACCTGAGGAAATTGTTCCTTCGGGATAAAATAGTAATTCATCATACCGAGTATCGATATCAGAACAGCAAGTACATACACGCTTGTCCGGTTATCGATGGCCCAGCTCGTTGCAAAAAATTCTTTAAACTTGTTTTCTTTCGACATAATAGGTCATTTTTTGAATTAGAAAACTACAATTTCACCTGGGTTTAAATTCTGAAATCCGGCAGTGATGATATTTTCACCAGCAGTAAGTCCTTCAAGAACTTCAATAACTCCATCGTAATCCATACCCGTTTTAATCATTCTTTTTTCGGCAGACCATTGGGCACCGCTTTGTTTGGCGATATAAATAAATTTACCGTCCTGATTGCTCTGAATGTAATTCACAGGGATACAGAACGCTTTTTCGTTGGTGTAATCCTTGATTTTAATGTAAGCAATCATATTGGCGCGTAATTCAGCATCCTTCGATGAAATTTTACATTCCACCTTAAACGTACGGTTCGTTGGATCGATAAAACGACTGGTGAAATTCAGTTTGGTCTCGATATCTTTACCTAAATCAGGAAAATTGACCAAAACAGCGTTTCCGTCTTTAATACGACTGGCATAGGTTTCAGCTACATCAGCCGAAATTTTGGCCACATTCATGTTAATTACACGGATTGTAGAGGTTGGCAAACCAGGTGATGCCATCTGCCCTACACGTAACGGAACACTTTCGACAGTACCGCTGATTGGTGAAATAATTTTTGCCAATTTCAACTGTTCCTTCATGGTATTCACTCTTTTTTCGAGCGATTCTTTGTTGTTCTTGGCTTGCAAATATTGTAGTTCGCTTCCAATTTTCTTATCCCAAAGTGCGCTTTGTTTTTCGTAAATACTATTAACGAGAAGGAGTTGGGTATTCACTTCTTCGAGCGATTGTTTCAAAACCTGAGCGTCAAGATCGGCCATTACCTGTCCTTTTTTCACATTTGAACCTTCAGTTACATAAACGCCAGTCACAATACCTGACATCTGTGGGCTTACAGCAATGTTTTGATCGCCATCAACGGTTCCCTGTACCTGAATGTAATGATTAAAAACACATTCTACCGATGGAGTCACCTTAACTGTTATTGCCTTCAGTTCTGCTTTTGCACCTTCAGGATTAATTTCGGCTTCGAGTTGTGCTATTTGTGTCGCTAGTTGATCGTGTTGCGTTTTCAGCTTTTCAAGCTCCGCCTTTTTGTCGGTATTCTGGCTGCACGAAACCAAAAAAGCGATCAGTGCAGAATAGTAAATAATTTTTTTCATTGTTTTTCGTATTTGTAGTTTTATGAATTTCTATTTGTTTTCTGCATTAGGATTGATGTTGAACAGCTTTTCCAATTTCGACCTGGATCCCTGTAAATCGTAGATC
>Ga0302288_1002681_pt1 | contig 10255 bp, 7 predicted proteins | sample III_Fen_N1_1_FD_194549 | JGI IMG/M metagenome (GOLD analysis project Ga0302288, IMG submission 194549) | Peat permafrost microbial communities from Stordalen Mire near Abisko, Sweden - III_Fen_N1_1 | ecosystem: Environmental > Terrestrial > Soil > Wetlands > Permafrost | place: Sweden: Abisko...
CCTATCCCTTTTGAAGTGGGGATATTCAAAGATTCAAGGATTTCAAATAAAACTGAAAAGGCGGATTCTTTGCTTCTTGCCAAAAGCAACTATAAGGTCAATCTGTTTCCAAACGATATCATTCAAAAGAACATCCGGCTGGCAGTCTATTTCCCTGAGAAGGATTCGTTCATATACAAGACCCTGAACTGGCTGTTGCTCATCTCATTGATATTCTCCATTATTGTACTGGTCTCCTTTGCTGTGAGCATCTATTTTATCCTGAAACAAAAGAAGATTTCAGAAATGAAGTCGGATTTTATCAACAACATGACCCACGAGTTTAAGACTCCCCTGGCAACCATATCCGTGGCGGCAGATTCGATCAACAATCCTAAGATCATAGAAAATCCCGAACGTATCAGGTATTATATTGAAATGATCAAAAAAGAGAATGCCCGCATGAACAGGCAGGTGGAAGATATTCTTACCATCGCACGGCTCGACAAAAAAGACTTTGAATTTAAATGGGAAGCCTTCGATCTGCATGAAGTGATTGAGGATGCCCTGCAAAGCATTGTGCTTCAGGTGGAGAAAAAAGGAGGTACGATCACCAGTGATTTTACGGCTGTCAACCCTGTAGCCACAAGCGATCCGAGCCACTTTGCCAATCTGATTTATAACCTCCTGGATAATGCCAACAAATATTCGCCCGATGCCCCTGAGATCAGAATTTCTACACGGAATACCTCGAAAGGAGTTCTGATTACTGTTGCCGACAAAGGAATTGGAATGACAAAGGCCGTACAGAGCCGTGTTTTTGAACGCTTTTACAGGCAGGCCAGCGGGAATATTCATAACGTGAAGGGCTTCGGATTAGGCCTCAGTTATGTGAAAGCGGTGCTGGAAGCCAATCACGGAAACATTACAGTTCACAGCGAACCAGGTAAAGGCAGTCGGTTTGAGGTATTCATTCCGTTTGTCAGGGAGTAAGATTAGAAAAAAGTCATTAGGAAAAAGGAAAGAGTGGTCAGTCACAGTTAGCAGTGATCAGGAACAGGGAATGATGAAAGGTAAAAGTTATTCATTCGTAATAGGGTAACACCGCTATTCAATGTTATAATGTTATATAGATTTGGTGAAACTTGGTGTTTTTGTGTCTTGGTGGCAAATTTAGTATTGGATAATGTCATTTACAAAAAGGAAAAAGAAATTAGTAAAGAGGAAAGTGCCATTGGTGGCTGTCTGTCAATTATTATCTATTATTGCATTAAATTCTTAAAGTATGACTGCGAAATCACGTATATTCCTTGTTGAAGACGATCTAAGCTTCGGAGCCGTACTTAAATCCTATCTTGAAATAAACGACTTCGAGGTAGAATGGGTGGATGATGGGAAGAGTGCCATGAATCAGTTCAACAAAATCCGATTCGACATCTGCATACTGGATGTGATGCTGCCTAATGTAGATGGATTCACCATTGGCACTGAAATACGAAAGGTCAATGCGGATATTCCTATACTTTTTCTAACGGCGAAGAATCTTCGGGAAGACGTGTTAAAGGGCTACCGGATAGGAGCCGACGATTACATTACCAAACCATTCGACACTGAAGTACTGATTTTTAAACTCAAGGCAATCCTGAAAAGACAAGCTGGAACACAGCCGAGGGACACCGATTTTTATCACATTGGAAGCTATTTGTTCGATTACCGGCTTCGTATCCTGGAACATGAAGGCTCGAAGCACAAATTATCGCCCAAAGAAACGGAATTGCTGAAAATGTTGTGCGAAAACCGAAACGAACTGCTGCCACGCGAAACAGCTTTAAAAAAGATCTGGGGTGATGATGGCTATTTCACAGCCCGCAGCATGGATGTCTACCTGACCAAGCTCAGGAAACTCTTTGCTGAAGATCCTTCGGTGGAGATCAGGAACATCCATGGCAGCGGATTTATGCTGGAGATAAAGACTTCAATGAACTGAATGGAGAAAATCACACATTAATGCTGAAGGGATGATAAAACTACAGTTCAGAAATTAGCCGTCCTTGTACCTTACCCTGCTAACTCACCAAATATTCCTTTTTAGTTAAGAAACAATAAGCTTGTGAACTAAATGCGGTTTGTCATGCGCCTGTCGTTCAGATTTTATACCTTTGCGGCCTTGTAAGAAAATAATCTTCAGATGGCAGATATCGGTTCCATTGAAATAAAAGATTTTGACACTATTGTTGTTGGAAGCGGCCTGGCCGGTCTGACTGCTGCCTACCATGCTTCTAAAAACGGAAGTGTTGCCATCATTACCAAGTCGCAGCTGGATATCAGTAATTCATATTATGCACAGGGAGGGATAGCCGTTGTGACCGATCCGGATGATACGTTTGAGTCACATATTCAGGACACCCTGGAAGCAGGCCGTGGACTTTGCGACCTGGATGCAGTAAAAATCCTGGTCGAAGAAGGACAGACCTGTGTTTACGAATTGATTAGACTAGGAATGCAATTCGATCAGGAAGACGGAAAGTTTTTTCTTGGATTGGAAGGTGGACACAGTCGCCGACGGATTTTACATGCAGGTGGCGATGCGACAGGAAAAGGTTTGACCAGCTTCATGCTGAAAAAAGTAAAGGAGCAGGAAACCATTATTCCTTTTGAATATACAACAGTTGTCAGACTATTGGTTGATAATCAGATTTGTACAGGAGTTCAGGCTTTCGATTTTGTCAGCGGCAAAAATATTATCTTTCGGTCGAAGGCAACCATCATTGCAACCGGAGGACTATCCCGTATCTATGATCGTTCAACGAACCCTCACACTGCAACAGGTGACGGGATTGCACTGGCCTGGCACGCAGGCGCCAAACTCGCTGATATCGAATTTATCCAGTTCCATCCATCAGCCTTGTATCTTCCGGGTGAAGATGCCTTTTTGATCAGTGAGGCAGTCAGGGGTGAAGGTGCCTGGTTATTAAACCAGCAAGGTGAACGTTTTATGCAAAACATTCATCCATTGGCCGAGCTTGCTCCCCGGGATGTGGTTGCCTATGAGATTTACAACCAGCTGCAATTGCATCATGCCGACTTTGTATACCTGAGTTTAAAACACTTAAATCCGGAGTTGATAAAAAAGCGATTTTCAACCATATATCATACTTTACTGAATTTCGGCATTGATTTAACCTGTGATTTGTTGCCTGTTTCACCTGCGGCACATTATATGGTTGGAGGAATACAGACTGATTTAAATGGGGAAACCAATATCGAAGGACTTTTTGCCTGCGGCGAAGTCGCTTCAACCGGAGTAATGGGTGCGAACAGGCTGGCAAGTAATTCTTTGCTTGAATGCCTGGTATTCGGCAAGCGAGCTGCCGAAAAGGCTAATTGCGGGAAATACTATTCTTCCAGAATTACGGATATAAAAAATATCCGTGTTGATCAGGAAAACGAGGATAACTTTCTGGAAATCAAAAACCAAATTGCCACATTGATGAGCAAGAAGGCCGGAATAGTAAGGTCGGGAGAACGACTTTATGAAGCAATCGAAGAATTGAATTCAATTAAGATACAATTACCAGAAATAATTGATGAGTATAATCTTTTAAAAATCAAACACATTGCTGATATTTGCACACTCATTTGCGAATCGGCTTTGATCAGGACGGAAAGTCGTGGAGGACATATCCGGGAAGATTTCCCTTTGGAAGATCCTGCGCTTTGTGCTCATCTGGTTCAGCAAATCGGTGAACCATTCAAATTTCAGAAAGTCAGAAATTAAATTATGAACAAACACGCAGTAAAAGCAGCACGCAAACTCATCGAACTTGCATTGGCAGAAGACGTTGGTGACGGTGATATAACAACTGATACGATTGTTCCGTCGTCCATAAGACGAAAGGCAAAGATGGTTGCTAAAGCCGATGGTGTTGTTGCCGGATTACCGGTGGCAGAAATGGTTTTCAGGAAGCTCGATCCTAACATTATTTGGAATGAAATTACTCCTGATGGTACGAAAGTAAAGAATGGTGATGTGATGGTTGAATTTGAAGGATCTTACCGTGCGCTGCTCACAGGAGAACGAACAGCCCTTAATTTCCTGCAGCGTTTATCAGGAATTGCAACCATGTCGGCTATATATGCTGATGCTGTAAAAGATTTTCAAACCGTAATTCTGGACACCAGAAAAACTCTTCCTGGCTTTAACAAGCTTGATAAGTATGCGGTAAAGACAGGGGGTGCCAGTAATCATCGTCTTGGACTTCATGATATGGCTATGATCAAAGACAATCATATTGAAGTGGCCGGTGGAATAGCTGCTGCAGTGAAGGCAGTTCGGGCAAGTATTGAACATGGCATTAAGATAGAGGTTGAAACTACCACGCTCATTCAGGTACAGGAGGCAATTGATGCAAAGGTGGATATAATTATGCTTGACAATATGGACGTAGTCACCATGCGTAAAGCAGTTGAACTGATTGCAGGCAGAGCGAAAATAGAAGCATCAGGAAACATTACCCTTGAACGGTTGCGGGAAGTTGCAGCGACCGGAGTTGATTATATTTCAATCGGAGCACTTACACATTCGGTCAGTGCGATGGATATTAGCCAACGTATAGAAGATTAATCCTTGATAAATCTCGTAATCGATATTGGGAACAGTCGTACAAAGATCGCCTTGTTTAATCAACACGATGTGATGTTTAACGTTCCGCTTGACCGTCTGACAATCGATCATCTGAAAATGTTGAAAGACGAACATCCACAGTTAAATAAGGTTATTCTTTCATCTGTAAGAACTGTTGAACCTGAAATATTAAAATATTTATCCGGGAATTTTGATTTCTTTCTTGAGCTTGATCATCAGACCAGTCTTCCGATTGAAAACAAATACGAGACACCGGAGACACTGGGGAATGATCGTCTTGCTGCAGCTGTTGGTGCCAATGAACTTTTCCCGGATCAGAATCTGTTAATCATCGATGCAGGTACTGCAATTACTTACGACCTGGTTTCGAAAAAAAATCAGTTTGTAGGAGGAAATATTTCACCGGGCCTGGAAATGAGGTTCAAGGCACTGAATCATTTTACAGACAAACTTCCTCTAATCAGTTATTCTGATGAATTTCAGACGATTGGAACGAACACCACGGATGCTATCCGTGCAGGAGTTCAAAATGGAATTCTATTCGAGATGGCACAGACAATGGAGTTATTTAACAGAAATTACCAAAATTTACATATCATTATGACAGGGGGTGATTCTAATTTTTTTGATAAAAAATTAAATTATTCCATATTTGTACACTTTAATTTAACCCTAATTGGTTTAAACAGGATTCTGGAATACAATGCTAAAAAAAAATAATGCACTATCAGTCGTGATCGTTTTGATTTTCTGCGGATTATCTGGCTATGCGCAAAACAACAACACCACCTCTCCTTACTCCAGATATGGGCTGGGAGATTTAGATCATTACGTATTTGGACGGACTACTGCTATGGGAGGGGCATCGATCGGAAGCCGTCACAGCCTTCAGATCAATTCGGCCAATCCGGCCTCTTACAATGCAAACGATAGTCTATCGTTTCTGTTTGATTTCGGTCTGGACGGAACCTTATCTAGTTTTAAGAGCAGTACAGGATCCTTAAAAACCAACGATGTTAATTTCAGATATTTTGCACTCAGCTGGCCGGTAACAAAAAGGTTTGGCATGGGAATGGGAATTCAACCGTTTTCGGACATGGGCTATGAAGTCGCCTTTAGCGAAGATTTAGCCGGTGTGGGAAAAGTGTTTCACAATTATGCTGGCGAAGGAAGTACATCAAAGGCCTACTTTGGCGCTTCAATAAGTCCGTTTAAAGGATTGTCAATCGGAGCAAACCTCAATTATATTTTTGGCCGCCTCAATCAGAATACATCTGTTACTTTTGACAACCCTAGCCTTTATTATTACTCAAGTACTGAAGGCACTCGTCTTCGTAACTTCACACTCACCTATGGACTTCAATATGATCTGGAGCTAAAAAAGGATCAATTTCTTACACTAGGATTAACATTTGAAAAACAAACTGATATAACCGCTTTGCATCGGCTGTTTTCATATAAGTCAATCACAGTTGGAACCAGTACACTTACTGATACGCTCCAAAATATACCGGAGAGCAAAGCTTTGATTAAACTTCCTACAACATTTGGATTTGGATTGTCATACAATAAGATCAACAAACTCGAGATCAACGCCGATTATTATTACGCCGGATGGAGCAAGTCGACGTTCTTTGGGCAGGCAAATGATTTAATTACTGATAAACGACGGATTTCCGCTGGTTTTGAATATATACCGGAAGCGATGTCTATCCGAAGTTATGTAAAAAGAATTAAATACCGGGCCGGATTTCATTATGAGAATTCATACCTGATATTAAACAACCAACAGGTTAATGAAACCGGAGTAAGTATTGGTGCGGGATTCCCTTTGCCAAAATCAAGATCTACAATCAATTTAGGTGTTGAGTTTGGAAAACAAGGGACGACAAACGACAATCTGGTAAGAAACAATTACACTAAATTCAGCTTGTACTTAAATTTTTATGATTATTGGTTTGTCAAACATAAATTCAACTAATACACGGCTGTAATAAACAGCAGTTATCAAAATCAAAAAGAGCATTGCAATTCTTTACAGAAGGAATTGCAATGCTTTTCTTTTAATTACTTTTTATTCATAGTTTTGTAAATTCAAATTGGAATGAATACTTGGTTATTAAAAAGACCTTTCAATTGTAAAATTTGAACGACAACATGACGCTCAGTAATTTTTTTAGCAAAATACCTGAATTTAGCAAATCAAGAATGAACTTAAAAATTGGTTCAGTTCTTTTTGCTGTTGCATCAATCTGTCTGCTTGGCTCCTGCGAAAATGACATTGCCAAAATCAAAACATTGGCAGTCACCGAAGACCTCCCAGCCGGAACAGCAGAAGGATTTGAAATGTTAGCTTCCGACTCTACTGTTATTCGGTTCAAAATGCAGACCCCCGAATTGATCATGCATTCAAATGAAAAAGACCCCTATACCGAATTCCCCAAAGGCGTTAAAATCGAAAAATATGACGCCAAAATGAATATCGTTTCGAGTTTAACTGCCCAATACGCTAAAAACTTCACTTCCGATGACCGATGGGAAGCTAAAAACAATGTAGTTGCAGTAAATCTGCAAGGGGATACCCTTAAAACAGAATATTTAGTCTACGATACGCGTAAACAGAAAATTTACTCGGATCAATTCGTAAAGATTATTCGTAAAGATCAGATAATTACCGGAGTGGGTTTTGAATCTAACCAGGATTTCACATCCTACCATATAAAAAATCCAACCGGCCATGTTTACGTGGACGTAGGTAAATAAGGATAGTATGGATTTACTCATTGTTATACTTGTTACTATTTTATTTTCTGCGTTTTTCTCCGGAATGGAGATTGCATTTATTACGGCAAACCGGTTAAGGCTTGAACTTGATAAGAAACAAAACGTGGTCTTTTCAAGTCTCGTTTCCCTTTTTACCAGGAAACCAGGCCAATTTATTGCAACCATGCTTGTTGGAAATAACCTGGCATTGGTAATTTATGGTATTGCCTTTGCTAAGTTGCTAAAACCATTTCTTGATCTGTACATTCATTCTAATTCTCTAGTGCTGATTGTACAAACTTTTATCTCAACAATAATCATTCTGGCAACAGCGGAATATTTGCCAAAGATGCTTTTTCGTATTAATCCAAACAGAGTACTTCGGTTTTTTACAGTCCCGATTGCCTTTTTTTATTTTTTGTTCTACCCGGTAACCAGGGTTACTATGGTGATTTCAATCTTTGTATTGAGGATTTTTCTAAATGAGCGAATAAAAAGTGTTGATGAAAAAATAGTTTTTAGCCGGATTGATCTGGATCATTTTGTAAACGAATCCGAAAACATCAAGACCTCGCAGTCCAGCAATGAAATTGATAATGAGGTTAAACTTTTCAGGAACGCACTTGATTTCACAAAGGTAAAACTCCGGGATATTATGGTTCCCCGAACCGAAATTGTTGCACTGGACATTGATTCGACAGTTGAAGAACTTCATCAAAAATTCATCGAAACAGGCTATTCCCGCATTTTATTCTATTCGGGGAACATTGACAATATCATAGGATATGTACATCATTCGGTTATCTTTAATAATCCTGATTCGATTAAATCCAATCTTCGGAAGTTATTAATTGTGCCTGAAACCATGCCTGCCAGTATTCTGTTGAGTAGATTTATTCAGCAAAGGCTTAGCATGGCGATTGTTGTAGACGAATTTGGCGGAACTGCCGGAATGGTTACAAGTGAAGATATTCTGGAAGAAATATTTGGTGAAATTGAGGACGAGCACGACACCACTGATCTGATCAAAAAGCAGATTGCACCTGATGAATTCATTTTATCAGGACGTCTTGAACTCGATGAGTTGAATGAAAGCTTCGATCTTGAATTCCCTGAAAATGAAGATTTCGAGACTCTGGCTGGATTTATTCTGTTTAATTACGCAAGTATCCCTAAAGTAAATACGGTAATTACAATAGATAAGTATCGCTTCAAAATACTAAAAGTCTCAAATACAAAAATCGAATTGGTACACCTTAATATATTGGACAATAACTAAAATAAAAATTGATTTGGAAGGTTTAATATTGAAAATTATTATCTTCGTCCCACGAAAAATTCAATCGAATAATTATAATAAAACAAATACAGTAAATGGCTACATTACAGAACATAAGGAATCGTGGAGGTTTATTGGTAGCGATCGTAATCGGTCTTGCCTTGGGTGCATTTATTCTGGGCGACATGCTTAATTCAGGAAGCAAGTTGATGACACCCAGTAAAATGAAAATTGCGGAAATTGATGGAGAATCTGTGCAATATCCTGATTTTCAAAGAAAAGTAGAAGAACTTTCTGAGGTTTACAAAATGAATACCCAGAAAACCACAATCGATGAAGCAACCTGGGAACAGATTCGCGAACAAGTTTGGCAAGGTTACCTGCAGGAAAATATCATTGGTAAAGCAACTGATAAACTTGGGATCGCAGTTACCGCAGAGGAACTCTTCGATTTAGTTCAGGGAAGTAATCCCCACCCTATTATTCAACAGCTTTTCAAAAATCCTAAAACAGGAGCAGTTGATAAAGCTACCATCATTCAATTCCTGAAATCACTTGAAACAACGGCAACTGCCCAACAAAAATCCTATTGGTTGTATATAGAAAGCCAGATTAAGCTTGACCGACTCCGTACAAAATACAGCAGTCTGGTTTCAAAAGGATTGGATGTCACCACTGATGAAGCTAAAAAAAGTCTGGAAGCAAAAAATAAAAGCGTAAACTTCCAGTATGTTGTTTTGAATTACTCTACAGTTGCGGATGCCTCTGTTAATGTTTCAGACAACGAACTGAAAGAGTATTACAATAAACATAAAGACGAATATAAGCAGGAGAAAACCCGCAAGATTGAATACGTTACTTTTGAAGTACTCCCATCGTCATCAGATATTGCCAATACACAAAAATGGCTGAACGACACTAAACCTGAATTTGCATCAGCAACTGATAACAAACAGTTTATTAGCGTAAATTCAGATATAGCTTTTGATCCGGGATTCTTCAAGAAGGAAGAACTATCGCCTGCTTTAGCTACATGGGCCTTTAACGCTCAGCCAGGTGATTTTTACGGACCTTACCTCGAAAACAACGAATACAAATTAGCTAAACTTGATCAGTTTAAAATGATGCCCGATTCTGTTCAGGCAAGTCATATTCTCATAAGCCCGCAAACTGCCGGGACTATTGAGAAAGCAAAGGCAAAAGTTGACAGTATCAAAAGACTGATTGAAAATGGTGCTGATTTCGCTGCAATGGCAAAGAAATTTTCTGAAGATCAGGGTTCCGCAGCGAAAGGTGGAGATCTTGGCTGGTTTAAACGCAAGCAAATGGTTCCTGAATTTGAAGAAGTAGCTTTCAGTGGTGAAATAAATAAACTAAACATTGCAAATACCCGTTTCGGATTTCACCTGATCAAGACAATTAAGAAGGGCAAAGAAACGAATGAAGTCCGTCTCGCTATATTAGCCAGAAAAGTTGAACCTGGAACTGAAACATATCAGAAAATATATTCTGAAGTTAGCAAGTTTGCCAGCGAGAATCAGACTGCTGAGGCATTTAGCAAAGCAGTAGTAGCTCAGAAACTGGATAAA
>Ga0302288_1002685_pt1 | contig 10238 bp, 4 predicted proteins | sample III_Fen_N1_1_FD_194549 | JGI IMG/M metagenome (GOLD analysis project Ga0302288, IMG submission 194549) | Peat permafrost microbial communities from Stordalen Mire near Abisko, Sweden - III_Fen_N1_1 | ecosystem: Environmental > Terrestrial > Soil > Wetlands > Permafrost | place: Sweden: Abisko...
GCCAACAGGAGGCGCACTTTTGATACGATGCCCAACGCAGTTGCAGGTGAAACTTTAGCTGCATACACCCGCTGCCATCGTGCCTTGGTTGGAACCCGGCTCAAAGACAACGTTCTGGTGGACATTCAACTACGGCAATTGATTGAACAAGGCTACGTCAGCAATGCTTTGCGATGTTCGCGTGAGCCTTATAGCTGGCCGGTGCCGGATGCGCAGGCTGGAATTCCGGCTATCATGATGGAAATGCTTGCATATACTCGCCCCGGCGTAATTGAGGTTTTGCCTGCGCTTCCTTCCTTGCTGAAAAAGGGTTCAATCAAGGGGATGCTGGCCCGTACTTTTGCGAAGATCAATAATCTTGCCTGGGACATGCAAGAACGAACCGTTGATTTAACGATTACTTCTTTGAAAAAGCAGGACATCACATTAATAGCACGATATGGAATAGAAGATATCTCAGCCACTTCCGGAGTTTTAGGTGCCTTTACAAAAGGCAATGCCGATTGCGAACTGCATTTACCGGAGAATAAGTCTGTAGAAATACATTTAAAACTCGGAAATCACAATCCGCTGGAATGGGTAAATCAAGTGGTTTAAAAAGTTATTTTTAACTATAATGGAAAAGTTATAAAAAGAATTGATGCATAGAGAATTAACAACTAACCAAACAAAAATGAAAAGAATAGTAGAACTTGTCTTTCTTATTTCAATAATGGCTTTTAATCTAAATGCCCGGGATTCGAAAGTAAAGAAAAAAAAATTACCCTACTCAGCTCCTTATGCGCCAATTCCGGCAATTCCTCCAAAGCAGCCAATCGACAGCGTGTCGATGGGTGATTGGCAATCTTTTCCTGAAATGAAGCTGGATATTCCAATTGCCCCGGGACCGTTCGAGCCAACGTGGGAATCCATCGAAAAGAATTATCCCGGCGAACCGGCATGGCTTCGCGAAGCAAAGTTCGGTATCTGGGTTCACTTTGGTCCGCAATCGGCTGGCGAAAGTGGCGACTGGTATGCGCGTAATCTTTATAAGTCCGATAAAATAGCGTACAAAAACCATCTTAAGAAATACGGTCATCCTTCCGAAGTTGGCTACAAAGAAGTGTTACGCGATTGGAACCCGACCAAGCTCGATCCCGCCGCACTTACGAAAATATACGAAGATGCGGGTGCCAAATTTCTGATGATACAAGGAGTACATCACGACAATTACGATATGTGGAACTCGAAGTATCAGCCGTGGAACTCGGTCAACATCGGACCGAAACGCGATTTCTTAGGTGAATGGGCTAAAGCTTGTCGCGCCAACGGAATGCATTATGGCGTAACATTCCATCACGAATATACATGGTGGTGGTGGCAAACAGCGTTTGGATGCGACAAAGAGGGTGATAAAAAAGGGGTTCCTTATGATGGCAACCTTACACTTGCCGATGGAAAAGGCAAATGGTGGGAAGGATACGATCCCCGTTTGCTTTATGGTATTGACCTGCGCGAATACAAGGGCGTAGAAGCGAAAGCCCACACCGATTGGTCACCGGCTCCGGCAGGTATCTTTACCAATCATCTTGAATACGCTAAATGGTACACCACACAGTGGGCTTTGCGCATGATGGATGTAGTGGAACATTACGATCCCGATTTTATTTATACCGACGGCACGGTTCAGGGTCCTTTCACCGGAAATGGCACTGGCACAGGAATTAAGACCAATGCTATGCCGGTGGTTATGGCCGATTATTACAACCGCACACTCAAAAATCGCGGAGAGGTAAACACGTTCAGCATTGTGAAATTCCGCAAAAAGACCAACGGCACCGTAAATACCGAGGAATTTGGCGTTCCGGCTGATATTAAAACCGATCAGCCGTGGATTGCCGAAGTGCCGGTTGGTGACTGGTTTTATGCACCGGGCTTTACTTACGATTCAGGAATGATGATCCGGTATATCATCGAAGCCATAGCACGCGACGGCAATGCAGCTCTTTCTATTGCTATTTTGCCAGATGGCTCACTGGATGAAGGCAGCCTGAAAATGTTGAAGGAAGTGGGTGTTTGGATGCGTCGGAACGGAGAAGCTGTCTATGGAAGCCACGCCTGGACCATTCCCGGTGAAGGTGAAATTGTCAAAGGAAAGTTAAAAATGCTTCCGGGCGGTGCATTGAAACGTAAACATGCCGAATTCAAGTTCGATGCTCAGGACATCCGGTTCACGGTTGGCAAAAACGGAGCGCTCTACACGTTTTGCATGAATGTGCCAGAGCCCGGAACAGCTTTGAAAATCAAATCACTCGGTACAGATGCAAAATATTTGGGTAAACCGGTAAAAACAGTGAAACTACTTGGTCACGACGGCGAACTGCAATGGAGACAGGAAGCCGATGGTCTCGCAATCACTTGTCCGGCGGAAATGCCGTTTGCTACCTCTATTGTTTTCAAAATTGAATAATGGCCTTGTAACAAAACTAACTCATTCTCTTCAATAATTACCTAAACTTAGCATATAGCACTTATGAAAATACTTGTTCTTTCAGCATTACTGTTGCTATCCATTATTCTGTCATTAAATGTTTTCTCACAAACTTCTGAAAGAAGCAGCATGGTTCTTCGCGACAATTGGGCTATCCAATCTTCTGCAAGCCTCAAGGTGGGTGGTAAAGATATTTCCATGTCCGGGTATACTGCGAAAGACTGGTATCCAACCTCAGTTCCTACAACAGTGCTGGCTGCGCTTGTGGCCAACAAGGTATATCCTGATCCCTATTATGGTAATAACTATTTTGAACTGCCCGGAATACGCAGATGGGATATTCCGGAGGATAAACCTTTTGAATTGGCATGGTGGTACCGTACCGAATTCGATATACCTGCCAATTATTCCGGAGAGCATATCTGGTTAAAGTTTCATAGCGTGAATTATTGCGCCAACCTTTGGATTAACGGCCAAAAGGTGGCCGATTCTACGCAGTTGGAAGGCGCATTCCGGTTGTTTGCTTTTGATATTGCCCGATATGCTAAAGCAGGTCAGAAAAATTGCCTCGCTCTGGAAATTTTTCCACCGAAAACCTTTGACCTCACCACATCCTGGGTTGATTGGAACCCCACACCTCCCGACTGGGGAATGGGCATTTGGTATGATGTAACGCTATCGGCAAGCGGTTCGGTTACCATAGACCATCCCTTCGTGAAAACCAAGCTAAACTTGCCTTTGACCGACAAGGCCAAACTCAGTGTGATTGCTGAAGTTAAGAATGCTGAAAGCGTTCCCGTTAAGGGTTTGTTGAAGGGTACAATAGAAAATATAACTTTCTCGAAGGAAGTAAGCCTGGGTGCAAACGAGACTAAGGAGGTAACATTCTTGCCCGAAGACTTTCCACAACTATTGGTGAAAAAACCACGTCTTTGGTGGCCGCATACCGTTGGTCCGCAAAACCTTTACGACCTGAACCTGAGTTTCGAGATAGACGGGAAGGTGACCGATATGCGAAAAACTCGTTTCGGAATCCGTGAGATCAGCTCCTGGATGAACGAGTTTGACACACAGCGCACCAAAGTGTTTCAGGTGAATGGCAAGAACATCGTGATCCGAGGCGGTGGTTACGTGGAAGATATGATGTTGCGCCCTTCCAACCAACGTACAGATGCCGATTTGAATTACCTGAAATTCATGGGACTGAACGCAATAAGGATGGAAGCTCCACGGGGTTCCGATTATCTTTTCGAGCGTTGCGATGAGGAAGGTATCCTGATCATGGTGGGCTGGTGCTGTGGAGTCCCCTACGAAAGTTGGAAGAATTGGACAGCGCATACTGCCGACGTTGCCGAAGCAAGCTGGCATGATCAGATTGTCAATCTTCGTGCACACCCTTCCGTTTTCACGTGGTTGTATGGGAGCGATAATTTTCCACCTGAAGAAATTGAACGCCGATACATTAATGTTCTCAACCAATACGATGGTACCAGGCCTTATTCATCTTCTGCAACCCAGGCTCCCAGTAAAATTGAAGGTTACACAGGTTTAACAATGGGGCCATGGCCGCAGGTTTATGGCTACCTCGCTCCAAATTTCTGGTATACCCGACTTGAGTTCAATACCGAGTGTGGCCCCAACGGCGAACAGCTCCCCCCGATTGAAACAATTAAACGGGTGATGCCTGAGAAGGACCTCTGGCCAATAAGCCCTTCCTGGGACTTGCGTCTGCGTAAGCATTTTTATCCTTTTTCGCGAAAAGCAATGGAATCAAGGTATGGGAACCCGGCCAGTCTTGAAGAATATTGTGTTAAATCACAAATTCTCCAACTGGAAGCAACAAAAGCAATGTTCGAGGCTTTTGCGGCAAACAAATACAAATCGAGCGGGGTAATATACTGGATGTACAACCCTGCCTGGCCTAAGTTCTACTGGCAATTGTACGATTATTTCTACATGCCCAACGGAGCCTTTTACGGTGCCAAAAAAGCTTGTGAACCACTGCACATACAATACAACTATAAGGAGAATGCAGTACAACTCGTAAATTGTTTTTATCAGGATTTCAAAGGTTTAAAAGTTACAGCCAGAGCTTTTGATTTTAATGCAAAGGAGATATTTTCGAGAGAAGTCACGACTGGTATGAAAGCAGATGAAAGCAAAATACTCTTCAGCCTGGATCTGCCGAAGGAACTTTCCAATATTTACTTCCTGAAGCTCATCCTGCAAGATAAAGCTGGGAAGGAGATATCCTCGAATTTCTACTGGTTGTCGAACAAAGGAGATCAGGATGCCGATTTTACCGATCTGGCCAAGTTACCTCAGGTTGATGTGAATGCAAAACTAAGCCCGCTCTTGAAGGAGAATGACAAACTTAAACTTGCCGTTGAATTTACCAATACTTCAACTTCGCTCGCTTTCGCAGTAAATCCCAAGTTGCTGTCATTTTCAACACGGGAACCCATATTGCCAATATTCTGGCAGGACAATTATTTTTCGCTGTTGCCAGGCGAAAAACGTACCATCGAAATGCAAGTGGATGCTTCACTGGTAACGGAAGGGAAGTTGTTGTTCAAACTCGATGGCTGGAACCTGAAAGCTGTGCAAGATCAGGAATTGACTGTGCCTTAAACGAAACAGGAAGATATAATTTAACCATACATAAATATAGAAGTAAATGAAAAATTCTTTATTCAATAACCTTTTAATGACTGCTTTAATTATTGCAGCGACATCTGTATGGATGAAATGTTATGCTGATAATCTTATTGTTCAAACAAAATACATCGCCGACCCTGACACGGCAGTTTATAATGCCAGCGTTTTTTCTAGCCAGAAAACCAGCAATGCCAGAAACCCCATCATCTGGGCCGATTTTCCCGATCCGGCTGTTATCCGAGTGGGTGATACCTATTATATGAGCAATACCACCATGCATTTTTGTCCGGGTTTACCAATCATGAAAAGCAAAGACCTGGTAAACTGGAAAATGGTGAGCTATGCTTACCAGAAGCTTGAAGATAATGATGAAACTACATTGCAGAACGGCAAAAATATGTATGGAAAAGGCTCGTGGGCAAGCAGCCTTCGGTATCACAATGGGACATATTATGCCACTACTTTTGCCCTGAACACTGGGAAAACCTACATATTCAAAACAACCGATATTGAGTCGGGCAAATGGGAAGAAACCTCGTTTAAGCCCGTGCTGTATGATGGCTCATTGTTTTTCGACGATGACGGTCGGGTTTATAAAATGTGTGAAGACGACAACATCCGTTTGGTTGAGCTAAACCCCGATTTATCGGGCATTAAGCAAGGCGGGTTCGATCAAATAGTGATTAAAAACGCTACGGCATTAGTTGGAAAGGATATTATTGTAACCGCCGAAGGAGCGCATTTGCATAAAATTAATGGCAAGTACTACCTGTTTCTAATAGCCTGGCCAAAGAATGGTATGCGTACCCAATTGGTATTCAGGGCCGACAAGATTAAAGGACCTTACGAAGGCCGAATTTTTCTGCACGACCAAGGGGTTGCCGAAGGTTGCATGATTGATACTCCTGAAGGGAACTGGTACGCGATGCTTTTTCAGGATAATGGGGCTGTGGGGCGCACTCCTTTTCTGATTCCTGTAAAATGGGAAAATGGCTGGCCGGTGGCAGCAAATAATGGCAAAGTTCCCCAAAAGTTAAATATTCCGGTTGCCAATGCACCTATACCGGCGAGCATTGCTTCTGATGAGTTCAATGAAAGCACATCAGGTTTGGGGCTTCAATGGCAGTGGAACCATAATCCAGATAACCGGTACTGGTCATTTTCACAACATCCAGGTTTTTTGAGGCTTACAACAGGTCGTATTGACAACAATTTCGAACAGGTCAGGAACATGTTAACCCAAATGACATTCGGTCCTGTGTGTTCCGGTACGATTGCCATTGATGTGAGTCACATGAACGATGGCGACGTTGCAGGACTTGCTGCGCTTCAAAAACAATATGGGATTGTCGGGGTGAAAATGACAGGTACAGCAAAGTCTATAGTCATGATAAGTGCTGAATCCGGTTCTCCGGTTGAACTGGCAAGTGTTCCATTAACTCAGAAAACTGTTTACCTGAAGATTGATTTCGATTTTGAGAAAAGGACAGACAAGGCCTGTTTTTATTACAGTTTAGACGGAAAGTTATGGACTAAGATTGGTAAGCCACTTCAAATGTCATACTCGTTGGCCCATTTTGTAGGATACCGTTTCGCTTTATTCAACTATTCGTCCAAAACAGCAGGTGGATTTGTCGATTTTGATTTTTTCAGGATAAGCAACAAAATTGGAGAACAACAATAACTGGTTAATATGAAAGCGAGAAGATATAAATCCGAAATTCTATTCTACCTAACTTCACTGGTGCTGATGTTATTTGGGTTGAATACAATCCCGGTATATGCTTCTTCAGGAAGCCCACAACGGATTGAGCTTACTGAAAATTGGAAGCTCATGTCTTCAAGCGATTTGCAGGCAGAAGGTGCTGCAATTTCAGTTGCTTCATTTAGAGATGACAAATGGTATCCAATTCATCGGATGCCGGCAACTGTCCTACAAATACTTCAGGAAGATGGCGTTTATCCTGACCTCTATTTCGGTAAGAATTTACGGGAAAAAGTTCCACAGGATTTATACAAACAGAATTGGTGGTATCGGACAACATTTAAAGCACCGGTTAGTGGTTTCTATACCCTCGAATTTCCGGGAATTAATTACAGGGCGGAAATCTGGCTCAATGGCGAAAAAATTGCCGACAACAAAGAAGTGGCCGGTATGTATGTAGCTCACGAATTTAATGTCACTCAATGGATCAAAAAAGGGTCGGAGAACGTGTTGGCTGTCAGGATAACTCCAGAGCAAAAGGTTCAGAATGTAAGCGGTGTGGAATTGGCTGATAGTTGGTTCGACTGGATTAACTGGAAATACCTCGGATACAATGCCCGACCGGATGACAAAAGCTATGGCTCCATGACTTCTTTTGTTCCCGATCGCAATGCAGGCATCTGGAAACCTGTTTATTTACGAATGACGGGCAGCGTTTCTGTGAATCATACGCTTGTAAATTCGGAATTGTCGCAATCCAATTCCATTGCCCGACTCACAGTCTATACCGATCTGCATAATCTCTCGGAAAAATCGGTGAGTGGCCTATTAAAAGGAACAATTTCGCGGAAAGGGAAAACAACCATTCTCATAGAGCAAACCATTAAACTCTCGCCAAACGAAGAGCGTGAGGTTGTTTTCGCTCCTGATAATTTTCAGCAATTGGTTGTAAAAAATCCTGATTTGTGGTGGCCCTATACCATGGGCGCTCCGAATCTTTACAATCTTCATTTTGAATTTATTCAGGATAAGGTACTTACAGATAGTTCACATATTCGCTTTGGTATCCGAAGTATCACGCAACACCGCGATAGTAATGAAAAGTTTCCCCAAATGGAAGGTGGCAACTTTTATCTGAAAGTGAATGGTCGCGATTTTCTTGTGCGTGGAGGCGATTATACTCCAGACCTTCTTTATCGGTACGATCCGGAGCGTGAAAAGGAAATCTTGCGCTATGTAAAAGACCTTGGCATTAATTTTCTACGTTGGGAATCAAAAGTATCCAGCGAACACATTATTGATTTGGCTGATGAACAAGGTATTCCGGTCATGTTTGGGTGGATGTGCTGCAACCAGTGGGAGAAATGGGATCAATGGGACAATGAATGCCATTGTGTGGCCTCGCAGAGTATTCGCTCGCAAATTCAGATGTTACGCCACCATGCCTCGGTATTTATGTGGTCGAATGCCAGCGATGGCATACCACCTAAGCAAACCATCAGCGATTATAGTAATGTACTGAAAGAACTACATTGGCAGAATGCTGTGGTGAATACGGTTTCAGCCTTTGCCAAAGACTCTGCCGGACACCGCTTATGGGATGGCATTCGCATGGAAGGCCCTTATTGCTGGCGGCCGCCAAGTTACTGGTTCAGTGGAAAATATCCTGCGACCTGCGGCTCAACTGTTGAGCAGGGCGATAACGAGCAAATTCCTACGTTGGAAAGCCTCCGAAAATTCATTCCTGAAGACAAACTCTGGCCAATCAACGATACATGGTACATGCATGCCGGAGCCTGGTCAACTAATTGTTCTTTAGGTAGTATTCAGCTTGCTTTGGAAAAACGCTACGGGGCTTCAACAAATATTGAGGACTTTGTGCGCAAAGCCCAGCTTGCCCATTACGAAAACGTCCGCTCCCAATTCGAGAGTTTTGCCGCGTGTGGCTGGACTTCACATAAAATGGTTTTTTACTGGATGTTAAACAGTCATTGGCCTTCGTTTTATGGCAACCTCATCGATTATTACATGAGCCCCGGCGGTGTGTATTATGGTGCTAAAAAAGGCTTGCGGCCACTGTCCGTGGTTTTCGATTCGTATGCAACTGGTGATAACAGTCAGGCCAAAATCACTGTTTTCAACCAAACTCCCAACGATGTTCAGGGATTAAGTGTTCGGGTTCGCGTATATGATCTCGACGGTAAAGTACGTGACGACCGTTCAGCAAAAGACATCTCGGTATCATATAATGGTACAAATCAGGTTATGTTGCTGCCAAGGTATCCTGAAAGTTCGGCGGTGTTTTTTGTGCGTTGCCAGTTGTTTGACAAAAGCGGCAAACTCGTGGTGGACAACACCTATTGGAAATCGCAAAAAGATGACGATATAGGGTCTCAAAAAAATGATTATTACACATCTTTGAATCAGGAGAAATGGTCTGATATGACCTCGTTAAATACCATGCCAGCTGTGAAAGTTGAAATTGAAGCGCAACAAAAGAAGGTTGGAGCGGAAAGTCATGTCACCATTCGTTTACAAAACCCTTGCGCACAAATTGCATTTTTTGAAAGGGTCACGGTTTCTGAAACCAAAGATGGAAACGAAATCCTACCGATTGAATATACCGACAATTACGTTACGGTATTCCCGGGCGAAACTGTAGACGTTGAAGCAACTATACGGAAGGATGCCCAGTTCAAATGGGTTCGGGTTGAAGGTTATAATACTCAGGCTATTTCAGTACCAATAAAATAATAAACCAACATAATAACTTAACTGCAATGAGTCAAAAAAAATTACATCTGAAAAAATCATCTGAAATGAATCAACCCCGGCATTTTGTTGTGTGTGTGGTAGTTGCCGTAACTACTTTCTTTGGGTTAACAGGTTTTGCACAAAACCCAATCATTCAGACCAAATACACAGCCGACCCTGCACCAATGGCTTATCACGACACGGTGTTTCTTTATACCAGCCATGACGAGGATGATGCCTTTGGTTTTAAAATGTTTAACTGGATGCTATACACCACAACCGATATGGTCAATTGGACTGACCACGGGATAATTGCCGGTGTTAAAGAACCATACCGTACATTTACCTGGGCCGATGGCCACAGCGCCTGGGCTCCTCAGTGTATTGTCCGGAATGGCAAGTTTTATTTATACTGTCCTACCATCTATCAAGGCAAGATGGCTATTGGTGTAGCAGTATCGGCCAGTCCGTATGGGCCGTTTACCGATGCTATTGGCAAACCTTTAATCTTTCGTTCAAATCCGGGCGATTACGATCCAACGGTATTTCTTGACGATGACGGTCAGGCCTACTTGTATTGGGGTGGTAATGGTCCATGTTATTACGCGAAGTTGAATGAAGACATGATTTCTATTTCAGGAGATATCCAGG
>Ga0302288_1002689_pt1 | contig 10235 bp, 12 predicted proteins | sample III_Fen_N1_1_FD_194549 | JGI IMG/M metagenome (GOLD analysis project Ga0302288, IMG submission 194549) | Peat permafrost microbial communities from Stordalen Mire near Abisko, Sweden - III_Fen_N1_1 | ecosystem: Environmental > Terrestrial > Soil > Wetlands > Permafrost | place: Sweden: Abisko...
TTAACAGTTTTCAACCAAGGTTCGACCGTGGCTACACGGGGCATGAGATTATGGCCGGCTTTGGTTTGATCAATATGAACGGGAGGTTGTATGATCCCTATTTGCAGCGGTTCCTTAGTCCCGACCCGTATGTGCAGGCACCAAATAACTCGCAATCGTATAATCGTTATTCTTATTGTATGAATAATCCGCTTATGTATACCGACCCGAGTGGGTATAGTTGGTTGGGTGATCGATGGAAATGGGCACAGCGGAATGCAGTCCCAATTGCAGGGATTGCTGCAATTACTGCTGCTGCAGTTCTGACTTGTGGAGGTGCTTCTATTTTATTAGCGGGTGCAATATCTGGAGGTATTGGAGGTGGTCTTGCAACTGGTTTACAAGGAGGTAGTCTTGGTCAAATAGCAAAATCGGCGGCTATTGGTGGTGCTATTGGTGGATTTTGTGGTGTATTGGGAGGTGCGATGATAGGCTCTGGAGCCTCAATGACTGGAGCAACAGCTTTTACATCAACATTTGGAAACGGTTTATCTGCCATGGTTAGTGGAAGTACTGATGCCCCAAAAGTTAGTCTAGGCGGTGCGTCTGTTGATCTTAATAATTGGAAGGTTAGGACTATGTTTGGCAAAGGTACTAATGCTGCTGATGATATCGGGTATGGCTTAGGTATGTTTGGAAATTTTAGTGATGCTATGAAATTAGTAAATCCGCAAAATGATCCTGGAACATTGCATACTAAAGCTACAGGAACCGATGGAATTACAGATCCTGGTCATTCTTCATGGGTGGGGGGGAATGATGGCAACAAAGACAACGTAATTTCTTTTGGTCCATTTGATAGTGATAGACCCATGCCAGAAAAGCTTTTTGATACCCCTTCAACTGGAAATTATAAAATAGAAGATGGAATGCCACAATTAGATGTAAGTTTAAATAGTAATGTAGTTGCAAGTATTCATGGTTGGGCATCAAGTGGCTTTTATGGTGCTGCATATGGGTTACAGTGTTCCAATGCAACCTCATTAGCTGCATTACTTTCAGGTCACTTTATGCCGAATATGGCTTTATTAATGTTCAATGCACCGCAAATGACCTATTATTCATTGCTGTATGAACAACAACTGCAAACCACAACAGTTATTATGAATTCAATTAATAGATAAAACAGAAATGAAAAGATTATTTATTATATGCTTATATCTTATCAGTTTTGATTCTCTGTTTTTAAACGCCCAAGACATTAATGATAAATCTTCAAAAACTTTGACTAGTATAACTGAAGGGAAAGAACAAATCCTATACTTTGAAGGAAAGCATTCCACATTTACCAAATGTGGATTACCTTTTATTTATATTACATTTCATGATTCAGATAATGTTTCGATATTACAAGGGTATTATCCTTTTAAGAGTTCCTTTTATCAGGCTTGTTGGTATTCAGAGTTAAATAATAAATCAGGAGATTCTTTATTTACAGGATATACTTCCTCAGGATTAGTCGGAAATGTATATAAAAAAGATTTAAAGAAAATAGAATTATATATTAAAACTAATAAATGGTATTGCAAAATACAAGGTGAAAATCGTTTATTAATTCTTGAACAATATTCGCCATCTCTAGAAAATGAAACAAGGAAAAAGTTGATCTATTATGAAGCGATGGAAAATTATAAAAGTTATTACTTACATTCAAATTTTGGATGGAAGCAGTTTCGCTCATCTATAGTTCATGTTTCAGTAGATACTACATTATTAAAATTACCTTATAAGGAATATTGTGATGTAATAAATAAAGGTGTTGCATTAAAAATAAAAGAAATAGAAAGTATGAATTCCTTTCCTCTTCCAAGAAAATTCTATTTGTATGAAAATAATAGTAAGTACTATATAGAGAACGGTAAAATAGTTGATAATCAAAAGTTTTTTGATTTGCTAAAACAAGCAAAACCTATTGAAGAACCTGAATCATTTAATCCCCTTTATTCTATTCAAATCGATTATCCACCGAGAGGTAAAAAAATAAGACTTGGACGAATGAAATATGGATATTTGTTTAGTAATCGAATATTTACACTTTATGGATATTGGTTTCAATTTAATGACGATATATCCAAACAATTAATAGATTTAATAAAATAACAAACCCCGTTAGCTTGAGGTTATAATCGAAGCGAGTTCGGCGTGTGGCTCTGCCACCGTCGTTCTATTTTTAAAGGCTGTGCCTTGGTTTACAAACAAAAGTATATATTTGTTATATAAATGAATGTACGTTTCAATAATGCTGTAAATGATCCACGTTTTAAAAACGTGGATCATTTTGGCGTTGCAACAAATGGCAGCGAGTTTGGCTATTTTGTTGATGCAAGCAAAAACTACAAACGCACCATCATAACCGCACCTACGGGCACTTGTGCCGTGTACCAAGATAGTAATAATGTAAAGGAGTTCTATTATGTTCACACCGATTACCAGGGTTCGTGGCTTGCTATTACCAACTCGAATAAAGCTGTAACGAACCGCTACAGCTACGATGCCTGGGGGCGTCCACGGAACGTTAACGACTGGACTTTGAAATCGGTTGGTATTACTTCAGCTCTTACTAACCTTAACAGTTTTCAACCAAGGTTCGACCGTGGCTACACGGGGCATGAGATTATGGCCGGCTTTGGTTTGATCAATATGAACGGGAGGTTGTATGATCCCTATTTGCAGCGGTTCCTTAGTCCTGACCCGTATGTGCAAGCACCAAATAACTCGCAATCGTATAATCGTTATTCTTATTGTATGAATAACCCGCTTATGTATACCGACCCGACTGGCTATAGCTGGTGGAGCAGAAATAGAGAAAAGATTGCAAAAATTGGTGGATTTGTTGTAGCAGCTGCTGTTGGTATTGCCGTGGGTATTGCTACAGCAGGAATTGGAAATGTTGTAATAGCTGGTTTTATGTCTGGTGCTTGTGCTGGTTTTGCTGGAGGTTTTGCCGGTACAGCTCTCAATGGTGGTACTCTCGACCAGTGTATGTTCTCGGCATGCTTAGGTGGCTGGGCTGGTGGAGCTACGGGTGTTGCGACGGCTGGTTTAATGGCTGGTATAGGTTATGGGGTAAATTCTCTTGATGGAGTAAAAGTAATGAGTGCTAATATGGCTGGCAAAGGATTTACTTTGGGAGGTTTCAGATTGACTTCTGCCGGTTATATACAAATAGGCAATGGAGCTAGTCAATTAATATCAGGAGTATCGAATGGTGCGGTGGTTGGCGGTGCGACTACAGGTGCGATTTCTGGTTTAACAAGTGGTGGAAGTTATATTAGTAGTTATAATGGGATCGCAGATAATGGTGGAGGATTTATTAGCAATCAGTCAAACTTTATGTCTTTTATGAATTATATGGCAAAAAATAACAGTGTTGAAGTCTCGGGATTTAGTTTAAATAATGGTTCTTATTATGTAAATCCTTGGAATGGGAATACTCCTATGGTTTCTCATGGATTACCATCTCAAGTACCAGGACAACCTGGAGTTAATGCACAATATCATACCCATCCAAATTCTTCAATAACAAGCCTTGCCGATTTACGATACAGTTCAGAAAATGGAATTCCAGTCTATTCTATTGGTGCAAATGGAAATATGTGGATGGTAGATTTTCAGCCTAAAGGCGGATTAGTTCCAAGCTTAGGAGGTTTCTTTGATGAAACAAGTTTAATGACATTATATAGTACGAAAATACAATAAAGATGAAAAAGTTAATTATTATTACAACTATATGTTGTTATGTATTGAAACTTAATGGACAAGATTTAAGGTTGCCTGACAATCTTAAACCTCCAATAGGAACTTTAAAAGAGGAAGTATATTCATTAATTTCGATTTACTCAAAATATGCTGGGAGTAAATATTTTGTATATGATATCTCTGTTTATTATAAAGACATGTATTCTAAATGTTTAGCATATAAAGTCACATATTACTCGGATACAACAGAATATAAATATATTGATTTACAATATTGTGAATGGGAGGGTGATACCGTATATGTAATTCATTTTGATTCTGATATAACAAACAAAGCAATAAAAGGGTTTAATATTAAAGAAGTAACCGATGAAGATAAATATAAAATTCGGTTAAAACTTTATCCATCAGATCATACAGGAGGATCAAATGGTTTTTATTATTCAGAATGTAATGGGAAACGAGAAAAAAAAGAAATTGAAGGTTTAAAAGAGTAATTTAGTGTACTTGCCAGAGACTATAACCATTAAAAAATCAACAACAAATAATCGGTGCAAATTTGGCACCAGTTTAAAACCAACATCATTCTATATTTTAAAACCGTGCATCGGTAAACGAAACGAGCAAGTAATGAATGAAGATATATAGTACCAACGGGAATATTGATTCCAGTTTCATCGCCGGAAAGTATAGATACGATCTCACAGCTCATCCTCATGCTGTAACCGCTGTTGTGGGTATTGCCATAGCCTTGCCTACTATTAATGTTAATGCATCACCGTCCATTTCGTGTAATGCAACATATAATGCCGAGAACAAGGTTGCTACTATGGACAATGGTATCTATCACAACGACTTTACCTATGGTATCGATGGGAACCGTTATCGTTGCGATTTCTATTCTTATATAAACAGTGTCAAAACGTATCAGGGTAGTAAGGTGTATCGGGAACTGCGAGTTTGGTTATAATGCCACAGGTGCTGTATTGTACCAGCGTACTATTATAAAAGCTCCTACGGGTGTTTGTGCCGTATATCAGGATAGTAATTATGTAAAGGAGTTCTATTATGTTCACACCGATTACCAGGGTTCGTGGCTTGCCATTACCAACTCGAATAAAGCTGTAACGAACCGCTACAGCTACGATGCCTGGGGGCGTCCACGGAACGTTAACGACTGGACTTTGAAATCGGTTGGTATTACTTCAGCTCTTACTAACCTTAACAGTTTTCAACCAAGGTTCGACCGTGGCTACACGGGGCATGAGATTATGGCCGGCTTTGGTTTGATCAATATGAACGGGAGGTTGTATGATCCCTATTTGCAGCGGTTCCTTAGTCCCGACCCGTATGTGCAGGCACCAAATAACTCGCAATCGTATAATCGTTATTCTTATTGTATGAATAATCCGCTTATGTATACCGACCCGAGTGGGTATAGTTGGTTGGGTGATCGATGGAAATGGGCACAGCGGAATGCAGTCCCAATTGCAGGGATTGCTGCAATTACTGCTGCTGCAGTTCTGACTTGTGGAGGTGCTTCTATTTTATTAGCTGGTGCAATAGCTGGAGGTATTGGAGGTGGTCTTACGACTGGTTTACAAGGAGGTAGTTTGGGTCAAATTGCCAAATCGGCGGCTATTGGAGGTGCAATTGGTGGATTTTGTGGTGTACTGGGAGGTGCGATGATAGGCTCAGGAGCTTCAATTACTGCAACAACAGCTTTTACATCAACATTTGGAAGCGGTTTATCTGCTATGGTTAGTGGAAGTACTGCTGCCCCCAAAGTTAGTTTAGGTGGTGCGTCTGTTGATCTTAATAATTGGAAGGTTAGGACTATGTTTGGTAAAGGTACTAATGCTGCTGATGATATCGGATATTTGTTTGGTGGGTTAGGAAATTTAAGTGATATTGTAAATTTACGTGCATCATATAAAGCACAAAATAGAAATGATGTAGTAGATCAAAGTCAACTTGATAAATATTGTGATAGACAAGATGGAATGTTTAATAATGGAAAATTTGGAGGAGCAGATGGAACAAATAGCCCAGAATATAGGAGATGTGTAGATTTTGAGGAACCTGTTGGTAAAACAGATTGGTTAACATACGACCATGATTTAACTTATTATAAAAATGGAGCAGATGGTTTACTTGATGCATTATTTAATACAAATGTTTTAACTGCTGATAAAGCGTTAGTTGACGGGTGTAGAAATTTAATTAATTATACAACTGAGGCAACACGCTGGACTTCAAACATAAATTATGTATTTACTGCAATTGTAGGAATTAAAACTATATCTGCCAATTCATATCTATTTACAAATTATAATCAATAAAGTATGAAAAAAGTATTTGTGTATATAGTTATATTTATATTACTTCAAAGTTGTATAATTGTTGGCATAGGAAAAAAATATACATGGGATTATAATAAAGTTTGGTATTCTGACGGAATCGGATATACTGATAAACCTGGTATTTCAATCAAAATAGAAAATGCTACTAAGGAATTAATTTTACCTTTTATGTTTATTGATTATAGAACGAAGAAGATTAATCTAAATTTTGAGTCTTATACATTTCAAAAAATATATAGTTCGTTAGATTCTGCAATAATAACAGTTGAATCGGATAGTAATCAATTTATTTACAGAACTAAAATTCAATTAAATAACATCACACGTTATTATACTTTAAGGGAACAATCATCAAACACAAATATTAGTTATTTTATAAAATCTGGAAAAATTATACTTCCAAAACTATTTAAATATAATAATATCAAATTGAGTATTAATTTGTTTTTAACAAAAACAACCAACGAACAAATCAGATATGACTATAATTTTCCAATACTACTAAAATTAGAAGATGAAAAGAGATTTCAGATAGGTTTTTTTCAAGTATAAATAGGGTTTGATAACCCCCCGTTAGCTTGAGGTTATAATCGAAGCGAGTTCGGCGTGTGGCTCTGCCACCGTCGTTCTATTTTTAAAGGCTGTGCCTTGGTTTACAAACAAAAGTATATATTTGTTATCTAAATGAATGTACGTTTCAATAGTAATGGTGTAAATGTGGCAGGTTTTCAAAACCTGCCACATTTAGGCGTTGTGACCAGCCGTACCGAAACAGGCTCGCACATAACTGGCAGCAGCATCAGCGAAACATTCACGTACGATGTACAGAACTCTCGTTCGCATTCAGGTTATTTAAAATCAAATTGTGTAGGAGGTGTAAATGCTATAGATCAAAATGGTAACCCTTTTTATGGAGCTCCTGATCCAACCATATCAGATTTTTCAGCTCAACCACATGATATTAGTTGGGGTGATGTAGATGCTGGCTTTGGGAATTTTGTAGGAAATACGGATAACTTAAGTGCTGATTGGCAACTTGTGGGGCATTCTTTATATCTGGGACTAACAAATCTAACAACTAATCCAAGCCAAGCAGTTGGAAGCCTTGGTATGGGTATAGGTTCAGCGGCTTGCTTTACAGGTAAATCAATCTATTGGTTATTTAAATAATAAACGTAACTATATGAAAGCATACAAATATTATATTTATCTATCATTTTTTATAACTTCAAGTTGTGCTGGTGTTCAAACATTGAAGGTTTATAAAATAAAGCATGAAAAAGAATATACTGAACAGGTTTTGATGGATTTACCACTTAGCTATCCAGAAATAGCGGTACCTAAAACAGAAGATTCTATTTTTAATTATTTTGATAAAAATTATAGACGAATCATGGCATCAAATGATACAATACGTTTCTCTAAAATATTAAATAATTACTATTATAATCGTAGTCATCGCTTATCTATGGATTCTGCATTTTTCAATCAAAAGGTAAAAGTTTATTATCGCAATTCAAACGGATATAAAATTTTTATTTATACAATAGATAATGGAAATACATTGTGTGAATTACAAATATTGAATAATAATGAAGATAAACAAAAGTGCGATATAGGAATTACAGTAATATCTATTAAAATAGAGAATAAAAGACAATGGTTTGGATATTATCGTAAACCCGACCCCAAAGTAGTAAATGCTTTAAAAGTATTTAACGAAACTATACTTCCAAAATTAAAAAGTAAACTAGGTGAAATAAAATAAACCTCTGTTGATCTTAATAATTGGAAGGTAAGGACTATGTTTGGCAAAGGTACTAATGATGCTGATGATATAGGATATGGCTTAGGTATGTTTGGGAATTTAAGTGATGCAATGAAAATGATTAATCCTCAAAATGATCCTGGAACATTGCATACTAAAGCTACAGGAACTGATGGAATTACAGATCCTGGTCATTCTTCGTGGGTGGGAGATGATGGAAATACAGATAATGTTATTTCTTTTGGTCCTGCAAATACACATAGACATATGATCGAAAAGCTTTTTGATACCCCTTCAACAGGTAATTTTGAAATAGAAGACGGGATGCCTCAATTAGATGTAAGTTTAAATAGTGATGTTGTTGCAAGTATTCATGGTTGGACTTCAACCGGCTTTTATGGTGCTGCGTATGGGTTGCAGTGTTCCAATGCAACCTCTTTGGCTGCATTACTTTCTGGTCACTTTATGCCGAATATGGCTTTATTAATGTTCAATGCACCGCAAATGACCTATTATTCATTGCTGTATGAACAACAACTGCAAACCACAACAGTTATTATGAATTCAATTAATAGATAAAATGGAGATGAAAAGATTTTTAATTATATGCTTATGTCTTATCGGTTTTGATTCTCTATTTTTAAACGCCCAAGACATTAATGGCAATTCTTTAAAAACGATGATCGGTGTAACGGATAAAAAGGAACAAATTTTATACTTTGAAGGAAAGCATCCAACTTTTACCAAATGCGGATTACCATTTTTATATATTATGTTTCATGATTCGGGTAAAGTTAGCGTATTACAAGGGTATTATCCTTATAAGAGTTCCTTTTATCAGTCTTGTTGGTATTCTGATTTAACAAAAAAGAATAATGATTCCACGTATTCCGGATATACAAGACCTACAATTGTGGGATCTATTCATAAAAAAAATTTAAAGAAAATAGAATTATATAATAGGAATGGAGAATGGTATTGTAAGATAGAAAATGAAGAGCGAGAATTACTATTACAACCATATATATATTCTGAAGAAAATGAAAAACGAAGAAATATTATATATTATTTAGCAAAAGGGGAAAATGCTGATTATATTTCTAAAACAAATTATAGTTGGAAAGTTTATTGGCGTACTGAAGTTTTTCATTTGGATACTTCTTTTGTTAGACTCTCATTTAAGCAATTATCTGACGAATTAGAAGTAAAATATTTAAATGAATTTGAAAGAATTAAAGCAATAAATTCGTTTAAAGCAAATGTTCCCTTCTATTTATTTGAAAAGGAAGGAAATGAAGATATTGAGAAGGGAAGGATTAGTAACACCCAAAAACTTTTTGATTTATTAAAACAATCAGTACCTATTGAAGAGCCTGAATCTTTTAATCCTATTTATTCCATTAAATGCAATCCATTATTAACAAGGAATTTTAAAAAGCATAAATGGAAGCTAAATAATTATGACTTTTTCATTAGTGACCATATTTTTACTATCGATGGATATTGGTATAAGATTAATACTGATATAACCAAACAATTATTTGATTTGATAAAATAACAGTTAACTCTGTTGATCTTAATAATTGGAAGGTTAGGACTATGTTTGGCAAGGGTACTAATGCTGCTGATGATATAGGATATTTGTTTGGTGGATTAGGAAATTTAAGTGATATTGTAAATTTAAAATCAACAATAAATGCGAATAACAGAACAAATGCTGTTGATCAAGTTCAATTAACTGCATATGAAGGTCAACCAGATGGATTAATCAATCATGGGAATTATTTAGGACCTAGTGGAACAAATTCACCTCTTGATAGATGTAATTATGGTACAGAACCTGTAGATGCGATCGACGAATATAGTTTTACTCATGATGTAGGATATTATAAAAATGGTGCTGATGGTGTACCCGATGCATTATTTAATACAAAAGTACTAGATGTAGATAAAGGTTTAGTTGCTGGTGCAAGAAATATTTTAAATAATCCAAGTGGATATAGCGATGCATGTGTTTCATGGGCATCAAAAGTAAATTATACTTTTTCTGGAATAGTTGGATTTAAAACTATGATTCAAAATTCATACTTATATCAATCAAGAATATATAACAATAGATAATTATGAGAAAACTTTATTTTTGTTTATTATCAGCTTTATTCATATTTAATCAAAGTTGTATAGTTATAGGAACTAATAATGGATCACGTTGGTTTAAAAAAGAACAAACACTAGAGACAATACCTAGGATTTCATGTGGCATGTAATGCCCAACATGGAATCTTTGTTGAACTACAATTCGGTCAATCTGGTATGGACTTATCAAAGAACTAAGTCTTCTTTAAGAACAAATTTCAAGGTTTAAA
>Ga0302288_1002693_pt1 | contig 10229 bp, 8 predicted proteins | sample III_Fen_N1_1_FD_194549 | JGI IMG/M metagenome (GOLD analysis project Ga0302288, IMG submission 194549) | Peat permafrost microbial communities from Stordalen Mire near Abisko, Sweden - III_Fen_N1_1 | ecosystem: Environmental > Terrestrial > Soil > Wetlands > Permafrost | place: Sweden: Abisko...
GGTTTGCCTTCTTGCAAACCTTTTAACGCTTCTGCTTCAAAAGTGTTAAAATCAAATACTGGAGTATTCATATTGTGTCAAATTTATATAAAATATAGTTTCACACAGTTTATTGTATAGACTCTTTTATCATCAACCCAAGGGTTTTTTTGTTGATGTAACCGATGGGTTATACGAAACCCGATAAAAAAAGAGAGGAATTTCGTTAAACGGAATTCCTCTCTTTCTTAAGGAAACTTCTAAAAATTCAAATTTCAAGGCTATCAATTCTTGTTAAACCTCAGTTTACTGACGTAAATGCTGATTTCACAAAAAGTGCGTAACGCACGAAATCCGATTTTTAGAACTTCCGTTAAATTATATCAAACGTTTGATTTCATCTATAATTCTGTTTGCTAATTCACCGGCTTTTTGTTCACTTTGACTTTCAGCATAAATTCTGATAATCGGTTCCGTATTCGATTTTCGAAGATGAACCCATTCTCTAGCCTTTTCAAAATCTATTTTCACACCGTCGATGGTATTCACTTTTTCGTTAGCAAATTTTTGTTCTACAGCTTTTAACACCGCATCAACATTATCGGTAGGCTTTAGTTCAATTTTATTCTTCGAGATAAAATATGCAGGATAACCAGCTCGTAGTTCCGAACATTTCTTTCCCGTTTTTGCTAGATGTGTTAGGAATAATGCAATACCAACTAAAGCATCGCGACCATAGTGCAATTCAGGGAAAATGACTCCGCCGTTTCCTTCTCCTCCAATAATTGCCGAGGTCTCTTTCATTTTTGCAACAACGTTTACTTCACCCACAGCAGCAGCTGTGTATATTCCACCGTGGTTTTCCGTTACATCGCGTAAAGCCCGGCTTGAAGATAGATTCGAAACCGTATTTCCTTTTTTATGCGATAAAACATAATCGGCAACTGCTACCAATGTATATTCTTCTCCAAACATACTTCCATCTTCGTTTATTAGAGCTAAACGGTCAACATCGGGATCAACTACGAAACCTACATCAGCTTTCTTCTCTTTTACAACTTTTGCAATTTCGGTAAGATGTTCCGGCAAGGGTTCGGGGTTGTGAGGAAATTCGCCATTTGCTGTGCAATACAAAGGGATACTATTTTTAACTCCCAGTTTTTCGAGCAATTTCGGTAAAACAATACCACCAACAGAATTTACGCAATCAATGGCAACCGTAAAGTTTGCCGCTGCAATTGCTTTAACGTCGACGAGTGACAGCTTTAAAATTTCATTTATGTGATAATCTTCGTAATTTTCTTTGTTTGTAATTTTTCCCATTGTATCGACGGTTGCAAAAAGAATGCTATCGCTTTCGGCTATTTCAAGGACTTTTTTACCATCGTTGGCATTAAAGAATTCACCTTTGGCGTTCAATAACTTTAGAGCATTCCATTGCCGGGGATTGTGGCTTGCCGTAATAATGATTCCCCCCTGAGCCTTTTCTCCGGTAACGGCCATTTCTACGGTTGGGGTTGTTGCTAAACCTATCGACACAACATCGAATCCGATTCCTATTAAGGTGTTTACCACCAGCGATTCTACCATTGCTCCCGAAATGCGTGCATCACGCCCAACAACAATCTTTCCGCCTGTAATGTCATACATTTGTTTAATAACAGTTCCGTAGGCTGCTGTAAATTTTACTACATCAATTGGACTGAGACCTTCTCCGGCTTTTCCACCTATGGTTCCTCTGATTCCTGAAATACTTTTAATTAAGGTCATATTTTAGTTTTAAAATTTGAATTAGTAATTCTAAATTATACTATGGAATGAAATTGGTCTTTAATTAAAAACTCTTAATTATTCCAATTCATTGAATATTTCTGGTTCTGTTTTCAAAACCCCGGGCATTTCTTGTACATTCCGTAATTGACGATTGATACTGTTTGTTCTTGTGGTTACAAGTTTGTCGAGTTCCGAATTGGCATCAAGTATTTTTTTCTGAGCACGTTCAAGGACTTCTCCAAATTTACCAAATTCCGCTTTTACGGTGCTTAATATTTGCCACACTTCGCTGCTTCGTTTTTGTATAGCGAGTGTCTTGAATCCCATTTGCAAGCTGTTTAAAATGGCGGCAAGTGTTGTTGGTCCGGTTACAATGATTTTGTATTCTCTTTGTAATGTTGCAATCAGTTCCGGTTGACGCACCACTTCGGCAAATAAACCTTCGAGAGGTAAAAACATAATTCCGAAATCGGTAGTGTGCGGTGGTGCTATATATTTTTCGCTGATGTCTTTTGCAAATCTTTTAATAGATGTATTTAGCGATTTTGTTGCCTGATCTATGGCTACAATGTCTCCGGCATCGTAAGCTGTTTGTAAACGGACATAATCTTCTTGAGGAAATTTTGCATCTATAGGCAAATATACTTCCTTACCGGCATCGTCTTTGCCCGGCAGTTTTATCGCAAATTCAACCAGATCGTTCGATCCCGGTTTTGTCTTTACATTTGCTTCGTATTGTTCGGGAGCCATTATTTGTTCCAAGATGTTGCCCAGCTGAATTTCACCAAGAACCCCACGGGTTTTAACATTCGAAAGCACTTTCTTTAAATCGCCGACTCCTAATGCCAATGTTTGCATTTCACCCAAACCTTTTTGAACGGCTTGCAATTGCTCGCTAACTAGTTTAAACGATTGTCCAAGACGTTCCTCTAATGTTTTATGAAGTTTTTCGTCTACCGTTTCTCGCATTTTTTCAAGTTTCAATTCGGTCGATTTCACCAATTCGTCTTGTTTGTGAGTCATTTCTTCGAATTTCTGCTTTTGTAAATCGTTGAATTCTTTCACATTTTGAGCAAACGAATCTTCAAATTCTTTTAACGACTTGCGAAGTTCTTCTCTGTTTTCCTTTGAACTGAGATCTTCCGATTCCTTTATTAATTGAAGTTTGGTTTCAACCTTTTCAATCAATTTTTCGAAAGCTAGTGTTTGCTTTTCCGAAGTACGTTGAAGCGATTCGGTAAAGGATTGTTGGAACGTTGCAATTCCCTTGTTTAATTCTTCGCGGTTGTTTCTAAAACCATCGTTCAGATCGGTTCTGATGTTTTTAACTTCGTTTTGGAGAAGTGTTTCTATTTCTTCTGTTAGTATTGACGATTCGGGTTTATTAAGCTTAATGTAGATAAATACACCAACGATTAAACTGATTACTGAAATGAAGAATGAGGCTGTTAACATGGCTCAGTAAATTAGGTGACGATTTAATAATAAAGCACTGATTTATTAGTAATCAACAGTCTTTTTTGTTCAGCCAATATAAAGGAATATCTTGAGCAATTTGTCTTCATCCTTACTATTTTAACACTACTGTTTCAATACTCTTGACGCATTATTTTTTATGAAATCAAAAATACGGAATAAAACGAATTGATTCTTATTTATGTTGAGAAAAGACAAATAATTAACTAAATTTGCGACGAATTTAAGAATAATGGAAAGTATCTGTTAAGCCATGATGTTTGAAAACCTTAGTGAACGGTTAGATCGTTCAATGAAATTACTGAAAGGTGAAGGAAAAATCACCGAAATAAATGTTGCCGAAACTCTAAAAGAAGTTCGTCGTGCATTACTTGATGCTGATGTTAACTATAAAATTGCAAAAACATTTACCGAAACAGTAAAAGAAAAAGCACTTGGTCAAAATGTCCTTTTGTCGGTGAAACCCGGTCAGATGATGACCAAAATAGTTCACGATGAGTTGATTCAACTCATGGGTGGAAGCAATGTTGAAATCGTTTTGAAAGGATCGCCCGCTGTAATTCTGATGGCTGGACTTCAAGGTTCTGGAAAAACAACCATGTCGGGAAAACTGGCAAATATGCTTAAACGGAAACGAGGTCGTAATCCGTTGCTTGTAGCCTGCGATATTTATCGTCCTGCGGCTATTGAGCAATTAAAAGTTTTGGGAGAGCAGATCGAAGTCCCCGTCTTTACGTTGCCCGATGTAAAAGATGCTGTTTTGATTGCAAATGAAGCAATTAAACATGCAAAGAACAATGGAAATGATATTGTCATCATCGATACTGCCGGACGTCTGGCGGTTGATGAGCAGATGATGAAGGAAATCGAAAATATTAAGAAAGCCGTTGAACCATCTGAAATATTGTTTGTTGTTGACTCAATGACAGGTCAGGATGCTGTTAATACGGCAAAAGAATTCAATGAAAGATTAGACTTTGGAGGTGTTGTTCTTACCAAATTAGATGGTGATACACGTGGTGGGGCCGCCCTTTCTATTCGTTCGGTTGTCAGTAAACCAATCAAATTTGTTGGAACCGGCGAAAACATGGACGCTCTCGATATATTCTATCCCGAACGTATGGCCGATCGTATTTTGGGAATGGGTGATATCGTTTCGTTGGTTGAACGAGCACAGGAACAATATGATGTTGACGAGGCTCGGAAACTTCAGAAGAAAATAGCAAAAAATCAATTCAATTTTAACGATTTTATTTCTCAGATTCAACAAATAAAGAAGATGGGGAATCTGAAAGATCTTGCAGGAATGATTCCCGGATTAGGCAAGGCAATGAAAAATATGGATATTGATGATAATGCATTTAAAGGCATAGAAGCCATTATTTCATCAATGACACCTCAAGAACGCGAAAATCCTGAAATATTAAATGGCTCACGCCGGAAAAGAATCGCAAATGGAAGCGGTGTTAACATTACCGAAGTAAATCGTTTGATTAAACAGTTTGATGAAACTCGTAAAATGATGAAAATGGTCACCGGTGGTGGACCTCAGGTTGCGAAGTTGATGAAAAATCTGCCAATGATGAAATAGCGATATTTATTAATTATGAATTAAAAATTAAATTTTGTGCAATTAATAGACGGGAAAAAAATCTCTGACGAGGTTAAAATGGAGATAGCAACTGAGGTTGCAAATATAAAAGCAAATGGTGGGAAAGTTCCTCATCTGGCTGCAATACTTGTTGGTCATGATGGTGGCAGTGAAACCTATGTCGGGCATAAAGTAAAAGCCTGTGAACAGGTTGGTTTTAAATCGACACTGGTGCGTTACGAAGACGATGTTACCGAGGCAGAGCTATTATCAAAAATTAATGAATTGAATAATGATCCGGATATTGATGGTTTCATTGTTCAGTTACCAATTCCCAAACATATTGACGAGCAAAAAGTAATTGAAGCGATTGATCCAAGGAAAGATGTTGATGGATTCCATCCAACAAATGTAGGACGTACGGTTATTGGTTTGCCTGCATTTGTCTCTGCAACACCTGCTGGAATTATGGAATTGTTTTCTCGATATAAAATTGAAACAGCTGGCAAACATTGCGTAATACTTGGTCGAAGCAATATTGTCGGTCGCCCCATGAGTGTGCTGATGTCACAAAAAGGTAAAGTTGGCGATGCTACAGTCACCGTTTGTCATAGTCGTACCAAAGATATTGAAGGAATCTGTAAACAAGCCGATATAATCATAGCAGCATTGGGAAGCCCTGAATTTGTTAAAGCTTCGATGGTTAAAGACGGAGCTGTTGTTATTGATGTTGGAACAACAAGAGTGAAATCTGATAAAACAAAGTCTGGATTTAAATTGACCGGAGACGTTACATTTGATGAAGTAGCACCTAAATGTAGCTATATAACTCCAGTACCTGGTGGTGTTGGACCAATGACTATCGTTTCTCTTTTGAAAAACACATTGCTGGCTGCTAAAAAAGAAATATTTAAATAATCATACTAATTCAAGAATATTTGCGTACTTAGCATCTTAATAATTTTTATTTATAATGAAGAAAATACTTTTATTACTCGCCATACTATCATCAATAGTTGCAATTTCAGTGTCATGTAAAAAAGGTCCCGACGATCCGTTTATTTCACTACGTTCACGTAATTCTAGAATAATAGGAACATGGAAAATAAAGTATATTTCGATTGATAGCTCTGTTACCGTATCTTCAGGTTTAAAAGATAAAACGATAAAGTATGTTACAGATTACGAGTTGGATAGTGTAAAAAAATTCTCTGATGATGATGCTGGAAATCCCAAAGATTCTATTTATTATGAGATTTTAACAATAAATGATGATGGTACATTTGTCGATTCTATTTCAAGTAAGAAAAAAGGTGCTACGGTATTTAGACTGCGTGTTGTGAAAAATGAATGGTATTGGACAAGTTCTAAAAAGAATAAAGACGGAATTGTTTTGGTTGGTTTCGCTACATATAGAGTTGATCGTTTAGCTTGGAAGGAATTAATCTTTACTTCTTATAAAGAAATGATAAATTACACCAATAAAACGTTGGTCTACGGGTCGAACATTACCGTTAATAAAGAGATTAGATATAAAAGGCAGTAGTAAAAGATTGTAGCTGTTGGTAAAAAATACTGTCTAATTGTTGCGGGGTTTAAAAAAACTAATATATTTGCATTCAAAGTCAAATAAAAGTTTAATTTTAAAAAATCAATTTCCCTATGAAAAACAGTAACAAATTTGCAATTTTAGCTATAGCTATAGCTGGGACATTCGCATTATCATCATGCAGTAAAAAAGATGATAACGATTTAACGTATGGTTCGAACGGTTCAATTAAAGGAACGATTAAAGGAATTAGTCAAGACGGTCAAACTTTGGATGAATCATTTAGTTTTTCAGATGTTTTACCTACTGCAAAATACTCAAATACAGTTGAAGATGATACAATTACTAGTACTCTAAGTGGAACATCTATACGAACAGCTGTTAAAGATATCCACTTTAGTTTAATGTCTGAGAATGTTGGGTCTATGTCTTTTGATTTGATAGTTCAAGGAACATCCGTATTGACTTCACAGTTCAATTCTTCTGTATATAGTCATCAGGCGTCTTTTAATTTAAACTTTACAAAAGATTTGGGAAGTGGAAAAGTTTTATCTTATACAGCAAGTAACTATTACATAAAGAGAGATCCTCTTACAGAAAACTTTAATCCAAATAATGTAACATTTACAGATTTTAAATATGATGAAACGTCAGGAAACGTCTCAGGAAACTATTCAATTATAGTAACTGAAGTTGGAGCTAATTCTTTATCTCACGATGCAACAATTGCTGGAAGTTTCTCTACTAAAGTTTATAAGAAAGTAAACTAATTTCAAATAATATTTCAAAAAGCCTGACTTCGGTCGGGCTTTTTTTTTGGACAAAATGCACTATTTTTAATGTTTTCTTTTTTTACTATAGAAAGATATACTGTTTTTTGTAGATTTGAATAGTATTTAATTCATACAATATGAACAAACTAATTTTAGCAACAACATTCATGGCTTTATCGTTAGTTGCCTGTAAACAAGGCGAAAAAAAACAATCAACAGAAGAAAATTCTGATTTCGTTTGGCAGATAGATCGTTTTGCCGACTTGGAAATTCTCCGTTATCAAGTACCTGAATTTGATAAATTATCAGTGAAACAAAAAACATTGGTCTATTATCTCAATCAAGCCGCGTTGTGTGGACGCGATATTCTGTTCGATCAAAATTATCGACATAACCTTTGTATCAGAAAAACGCTTGAAACCATTTATACACACTACAAAGGTGATAAATCGAGCGAATCGTGGAAAAACTTTGAAACCTATCTGAAACGAATCTGGTTTTCTAATGGTATTCATCATCATTATTCAACCGATAAATTCCAACCTGAATTTTCGGAAGGATATTTTAAACAACTCTTAGCCGATATTTCAGATAAAGATCTGCCGATTCAGAAAAATGAAACCAGAGCCGTCTTTATTGATAAAATAACAACAATACTTTTCGATCCGGAAGTCGATTCCAAACGTGTTAATCTTAATCCGGAGTCCGACATCATTGCATCATCTGCCAATAATTATTATGAAGATGTATCGCAGGAAGAAGCTGATGAATTTTATCATAACCAGTATGAAAAATCAAAAAACAAGAACCTTTCGTTTGGTTTAAATTCAAAATTGATAAAAGAAAAGGGTGTTGTTAAAGAACAGGTTTATAAAATTGGTGGATTATATTCTGCTGCGATAGAAAAGATTGTTTATTGGCTTCAAAAAGCCCAAACCGTTGCTGAAAATGAAAAACAAAAAGAAACAATCGAACATTTAATTGAATACTATAAAACAGGCGATTTAGAACAATTCGATAAATATAATATAGCCTGGGTTGAAGATACGGCATCGAAAGTTGATTTTGTAAATGGCTTTATTGAAGTATATGGCGATGCAGCCGGACGGAAGGCAAGCTGGGAATCGATTGTTAATTTTAGAGATGAGGATGCAACCAAACGAACCACTATTATCAGCGATAATGCACAATGGTTCGAAGACCATTCGCCCATCGATTCGAAATATAAAAAAGAGAAAACAAAAGGAGTTTCAGCTAAAGTAATTACCATTGCAATGCTTGGTGGCGACTGTTATCCGGCAACTCCAATCGGAATTAATTTGCCCAATTCTGCTTGGATTCGTAAAATGTATGGCTCAAAATCGGTGACATTGGAAAACATTTGTTATGCCTATGATAAAGCGACGATAAACAGCGGGGCATTAAACGAATTTGCATACAATCAACAGGAAATAGATCGCAGTCGTAAATACGGGTATATCTCCTCCAATCTTCATACCGACTTGCACGAATGTCTGGGACATGGCTCAGGCATTACAATGCCAAATGTAAAAGACGATGATCTGAAAAATTATTATTCGACCATTGAAGAAGCCCGTGCCGATTTATTTGCATTATATTATATGATGTCGAGCAAAGTGACTGATTTGAAATTACTACCTACGTTAGAAGCTGCTAAAGCTGAGTACGACAGCTATATTCGTAATGGATTGATGACCCAATTAAAAAGAATTGAACTTGGCAAAAATCTTGAAGAAGCACACATGCGTAACCGGCAACTCATTGCAAAGTGGGTATACGAAAAGGGAAAACCTTCGAATGTGATTCAAAAAATAACAAGAGATTCGAAAACATATTTCGTCATAAACGATTATAAAAAGCTCAGAACATTGTTTGGTGCATTGTTAAAAGAAATTCAACGCATAAAGTCGGAAGGCGACTATACCGCAGCTCGAAATTTAGTAGAGAATTATGGAGTAATTGTTGATCGGAAAATACATGAAGAAGTCATAGAACGATACATAAAATTGAATTTGCCATCATATCGAGGTTTTTTAAATCCCGAATATACGCCTGTGTATGGTAAAGATAGTACGATTATTGATGTAAAAATTACATATCCCAATAGTTATGTCGAGCAAATGTTGAAATATTCGAAACAGTATTCATTGCTGCCAACATATAATTAGAGACATGTTATTTTGTGAACTCTTGGTTCGATAAAAAAGGAAGGTTTTACCTTCCTTTTTTTGTTCTCTATAACCACCTATTTGCTTCTCAAAATTGCAAGGATCACTCAAAAATCGCCGTTTTTGACAGTCCTGAAATGGGGGAAAATGAGAAAACGATCGAATTGTAAAAATATACATACCGCAAAAATTTACTTTTATACCATAAACAAGATTCTTCATACCGTGAATATGATGTTTTGTGCCAAACGTGTTTTTTGCTGCACAACGTATTGATATTTAGCATAATTTTATACTGATTCGTGGTAGAACAATATTCAGGTATTGTAGAATAATTGAAATATGACATGATGTAAAAAAAATAACGAACAGTTTTACATCCCCATACAGGCAAAAGAGGGAACAATATATTACCAGACCTTATCGGCGTAAGATGAAAACGAAGCGTTGATAAGGTTTACCAAAGCATTGATATCGGAAAATATAATCACCGGTAATGCTTTTTCAATAAGGGAAAGACGGATACGTCACGTTTTTGCCGAATAAAAACAGAATACAACAAACACACCTGTAATTGCTTTCCATCAACACCAAAGTATCGACCTAGACTATTACAACTTACAGGTTGTTCATCGAGAAATTTCTTTTAAAAAAGACGCGAATGCCGAGGTAATTCGCGTTCCTGATTGGACTAAATTCCAATCTCTTAATACAATATCATTAGTTGCAGTATTGAGCCATCTTCTACGTTTAATATAGAGAAGAACCGTTTTCCCGGCTCAAGACGAAAAGTTGGGGATTTGCTATTTTAAGCATAAATTTTAGCAAGTCTGAAGAGAAAGAAATTAATATCACGTACACCTCTAAATGTTGAACGAAAAGCTTTTATTTTAGCATTG
>Ga0302288_1002696_pt1 | contig 10221 bp, 6 predicted proteins | sample III_Fen_N1_1_FD_194549 | JGI IMG/M metagenome (GOLD analysis project Ga0302288, IMG submission 194549) | Peat permafrost microbial communities from Stordalen Mire near Abisko, Sweden - III_Fen_N1_1 | ecosystem: Environmental > Terrestrial > Soil > Wetlands > Permafrost | place: Sweden: Abisko...
GACTGATTGATACTTTTGTTTGATAATAAAATGTATATATATAACATATTGATGTGGCTAAAGTTCTGTCTTTTCTAAAGTTTTCAACAGTTTAACGGTTCAAACTTTATTATTGGGAAAAAGTGTTACTTTTGCAATCATTCTAAAATTGCAATAAATGGTTGAACAAATAAAGCCCGAATATATATTTGAAACAAGTTGGGAAGTTTGTAATATGGTGGGTGGAATATACACTGTATTATCAACGCGTGCTGCTACTTTACAAGAGATATATCTGGATAAGTTAGTTTTTATAGGTCCGGATGTGTGGCAGGATAAACAAAATCCATATTTCGATGAAATTCCAGAATTATATCCCGATTGGAAGTTGTTTACTAACAAGGAATATCAGTTGAAAATACGTGTTGGTCGTTGGAATATTCCTGGAAAACCGATAGCTGTGTTGGTTGACTTTGTGTCATTAATGGAGCGTAAAAATGAGATTTACGGTCATGTTTGGGAGCAATTTGGAGTTAATTCGATGCCAGCTTATGGCGATTATGATGAATCTTCCATGTTTGGCTATGCTACGGGAATGATTATGGAAAGTTATTATCGCTTTTTTAATTTGACAGCCCAAACACCTGTTATTGCTCATTTTAATGAATGGATGACTACTTTTGGAGCGTTTTATATAAAAAGGCAAGTTCCTGCTATTGCTACAGTTTTTACCACACATGCCACTTCTATTGGGCGTTCCATTGCCGGAAATCATAAACCGTTGTACGATTATCTGAACGAGTATAACGGCGATCAGATGGCTTTTGAATTAAATATGGTTTCTAAACATTCCACTGAAAAAATTGCAGCTCATGTGGTTGACTGTTTTACAACTGTAAGTGAAATCACTGGGGTGGAATGTGAGCAATTGCTTGATAAAAAGCCACATATAATTACTCCAAATGGATTTGAAGACGATTTCGTTCCACACGATAAAAAATTTGCTCCTGCCAGAAAAGAAGCCCGTACAGCTTTGACTCATGTTGCTGAAACGTTGCTTGGTTATACGCTTGATGAAGATACGTTATTTATTAGCACTGCCGGAAGGTACGAATATAAAAATAAAGGGATTGATACTTTTTTAGAGTGTTTGAAAGATATTTCGGGGAATTCTGAATTGAAAAAAAACGTTGTAGCTTTTATTATGGTTCCAGCTCACATTAAAGGAGCTCGGCCTGAATTAGCACTTGCTCTGAACAATCCTAATGTGAAGTTTGAATCGATTAACCGATTTACTACGCATGATTTATATGATTATTATAACGATAACGTAATGTCGGCGATTAATTGGTTTCATTTTAAAAATGAAAAAACTGATCGTTTGAAAGTTATTTTTGTGCCTGCATATTTAAATGGGACTGATGGTATTTTTAATAAATCGTATTATGATTTATTGATTGGAATGGATTTAACTGTTTTTCCATCTTATTATGAACCATGGGGTTATACGCCTCTTGAGAGTGTAGCTTTTTCCGTACCAACTATCACGACCGATTTGTCAGGATTTGGACTTTGGGTATCACACTCGCCACAAGGTATCGAGAAAGGAGTAGGGGTTATTCATCGTTCGGATTATAATGGTTATAATGTGGCAGAGCAAATTGCCGAAATGATTTGTCAATTCTCGTCCTATACAGAGAATCAAATAAAAGCAGTTCGTAAAAAAGCTTTTAATATAAGTGAAAAGGCTCATTGGAGGCATTTCATACAATATTATTTTGAAGCATATACTATTGCTTTAGAGAACAAAACTAAAAGATAAGAGAAAATAACTAAACATTTCGGACGGTTGTAGCGTTAAAAAAGTTAAGCTTCTTTCCTTCTCAAATGTTTGAAATAATTATCGTCCGATTTTAATTATTCTCGAGCATTTCTTGTCCTTTTTTTGATTATTTTTACACCTTAATTCAACATACTGGAAATTTGTTAATCGCACAATAGAGATAAACGTATTGTATTAGTTAATTATAAAAAAGATTCACAGAGCTTATGAAAATTAAAGTAAACAATGTAAACGAAATGAACTTGAAGGAAATAGCTGTAAAAGCAAACTTACCCGAAAGTTTAAACAAGTTAGAAGAAATTGCCCAAAATATCTGGTGGGTGTGGGATAGTAAAGCTAAAAACCTTTTCCGCCATATTGACGCTGATGCATGGATTGAGGCCGGTTCAAACCCAGTATTGTTACTCAATATCCTTAAGTACGAGAAACTCGTGGCGATGGGTAAAGATGAAGAATTCATTAAAAAGGTTGATACTGTATATGCAGATTTTCAAGCTTATATGAATGTGCCAAAAAATACAAATACTCCGTCAATTGCCTATTTCAGTATGGAATATGGTTTGACTGATATTTTAAAAATTTATTCCGGTGGTTTAGGTGTTTTAGCTGGCGATTATCTGAAAGAAGCCAGTGACATAAATCTAGATTTAACGGCAGTTGGATTCCTTTATCGTTACGGTTATTTTACGCAGTCATTATCAGTTGAGGGACAGCAAGTTGCCGTTTACGAAGCTCAGAATTTCAATAACCTTCCATTGCAACAAGTAAAAGACACGAATGATGTGCCTGTCGTAATTGAGGTTCCTTATCCGGGTCGTACAGTTTATGCTCATATCTGGAAAGTTTCAGTAGGACGTATTGCTTTGTATTTGCTTGATACAGACATTGATTTGAATAGCGAGTATGACCGTTCCATTACACACCAGCTCTATGGTGGTGATTGGGAAAATCGTTTGAAACAGGAAATTATGTTGGGAATTGGTGGTATTTTGGCATTAAAGAAATTAGGAATAGAAAAGCAGGTTTATCATTGTAACGAGGGACATGCTGCATTAATTAACGTTCAGCGCTTAGTTGACTTGATTTCTGACAAAAACCTTTCATTTAATCAGGCATTAGAAATTGTACGTGCCAGTTCATTATATACTGTTCATACACCGGTTCCTGCAGGTCACGATAGCTTCGACGAAGGATTGTTCGGTAAATATATGAGTGAATACCCTGCAAAATTAAAATTGAGCTGGGATGAATTTATTGATATAGGTCGTGAACATCCGGGTGATCATAACGAGAAATTCAGCATGAGCACCTTTGCTTGTAATACTTGTCAGGAAGTAAATGGGGTAAGTTGGTTACATGGAAAAGTATCGCAGGAAATGTTTAATCCTATTTGGAAGGGTTATTTTCCTGAAGAATTACATGTTAGTTATGTAACAAATGGTGTTCACCTACCAACATGGACTTCGTCCGATTGGAAAGCCATTTATGAAAAGTATTTTACCAAGGCATTTTATACTGATCAATCCAATATGAAAATATGGGAAGGCGTTTATCAAATTCCGGATCAGGAAATTTGGGATACCCGTATGGGATTGAAAAATAAATTGGTTGACTATATAAAAGCTCAATTCAGCGAAAACTGGTTGAAGAATCAGGGAGATCCTTCACGTATTGTTTCTGTTCTTCAGGCTATTAATCCAAATGCGTTGATTATTGGTTTCGGACGCCGTTTTGCAACTTATAAACGTGCACATTTACTATTTACCGACTTGGAAAGATTAGAAAAAATTATAAACAATCCTAGTTGTCCGGTTCAATTCCTTTTTACAGGAAAAGCGCACCCTGCCGATGGAGGTGGTCAGGGTTTGATTAAACGAATTGTTGAAATCTCTCGTATGCCTCAATTCCTTGGAAAAATTATTTTCCTCGAAAATTACGATATGCGGTTGGCTAAACGGTTGGTTAGTGGTGTGGATATATGGTTAAATACCCCAACACGTCCTTTGGAAGCTTCAGGAACATCGGGCGAAAAAGCTCAAATGAATGGTGTTTTAAATTTTTCGGTTCTTGATGGTTGGTGGTTAGAAGGTTATGTGAAAGGTGCAGGTTGGGCATTGACCGAAAAACGTACCTATGAAAACGATGTACATCAGGATCAGTTAGATGCTGCTACCATTTACAGCATGCTTGAGAATGAGATTATTCCACTTTATTTTGCTAAAAACTCTAAAGGATATTCGCCGGAATGGATTCAGACAATTAAAAATACGTTGGCACAAATCACTCCGCGTTTTACCACAAAACGTATGATTGACGATTATATCGCTCGTTTTTATTCTAAGCTGGCTTCTCGTTCGGCATTGTTGAAAGCAAACGATTTTGCTAAAGCCAAAGAAATTGTTGCATGGAAAGAAAAGGTAGCGGCTGGTTGGGACAAAATTAAGGTGATTTCAATAGATATTCCTGAGAAACTTATTCATAATCCCGAAGTAGGAGAAGTAAATACTATCAATATTGTAATAGATTCAAAAGACATAAATGATAAAGGGCTTGGCATTGAGTTGGTTGCAACAAAATTGGGTAAAAATAATGTTGATACTTTATATGATGTAGAAGAGCTTAAACTGGTAAAAACAGATGGAACTAAATTATTCTTTAGTATTGATTATCAGTTGAATATGGCTGGTTCGTTCAAGTATGGATTTCGTATGTTCCCTAAAAATGAAGATTTGCCACACAGACAGGATTTTTGTTATGTTCGTTGGATTTAATTTTATAAATTATTTCAAAAAAAAGACCGGATTTTCGGTCTTTTTTTTATGGGATAATAGTTAATAGTTCTCAGTGATTTTTTCCACAGTTTTCTACTAGAGGAAGAAGTTCGGAGATAAAGGGCAATTCTATTAATATAAAAGGTTTTCAAATAAAAAAAAACCGTACATTTGTAACTGAAAAATTCAGTATATAAGATTTATATACATTTTTTTATTTAGTCGATTACAATTCCTACAAAAGTCTTTGGAATGAATCGTGTAAAAATTTCAAAATATATAATTTTCATTTTATGCAAGATTTCACTACCGTCATTAAACCCAAAAATAAGCTTTTTGACGTTGATTTCAAAGAACTTTGGCAATACAGGGATTTGTTCACCATGTTTGTCAAACGTGATATTATCACTCAATATAAGCAGACAGTACTTGGTCCATTATGGTTTTTTATTCAACCTGCCATTACCACAATTATGTATATGATTGTTTTTGGTGGAATTGCCGGTATTTCCACTGATAGTCTTCCACAACCCATGTTTTATTTGGCTGGTATTGTTTGTTGGCAGTATTTCTCTGATTGTTTAAACAAGACATCTTCTACTTTCACTACTAATCAAGCAATTTTTGGAAAGGTCTATTTTCCCCGACTAATTGTTCCATTAGCTACTGCTGCTTCTAATTTAGTTCGTATGGGTATCCAATTTTTGCTGTTTGTGGCAGTTTATATATATTATTTGATTATGGGTGTGCATGTTGCTCCAAATGTATATATACTTCTTTTACCACTACTTATACTTATGCTGGCAGGGTTATCGTTAGGTTTTGGCATTATTATTTCTTCTATGACCACTAAATACCGTGACCTTACTATACTTTTCTCATTCATTGTAGGGCTTTGGATGTATGCTACTCCGGTAATTTATCCATTAAGTTCTATGTCGCCTAAACGTCAGTGGATTATGGCACTGAATCCGGTAACGTCAATTATTGAAGCTTTTAAATACGGAACCATGGGAGTAGGAACTTTTAATTGGATGCAACTGGCTTATAGTTTTGTGTTTATGGCGGTTTTACTTTTTATAGGCATCGTGGTGTTTAATAAAGTACAACGAAGTTTTATGGATACGGTATAATAAGAATTGATAAATTAGAACTAAAGTGTAATTGTATATGTGAATTTATTTTTTTCATACTTCATCATTAAATGATTGTGTGAGGAGAATTCATAAATTGAGTATTTGCAACCTTAATGTAAATATCTGTACACAATCACTTTTTTGTTGAAATATTGATTGATCGATTTATTCTTTTGAGATTTTTTTCGTGCCTTAAGTCAAAAACACCGAACAAAGAGAAATAATAATTAACAATCTTTGAAGATATTGTTTTGATAAATTTAAGTACAGAAAAGATGAATGAAAATTTGATGTCAATATGATACTGAAAATACAGATATTTTTTTATGTTATTTAATTCAATAGACTTTGCCATATTTCTTCCAATAGTTTTTTTACTATACTGGTTTGCATCTAAGGGTAATTTTAAACTTCAAAATATATTATTGCTAGCGGCCAGTTACTTTTTCTATGGTTGCTGGGATTGGCGTTTCCTGTTTTTGTTGATGTTTTCGACTGGGCTTGATTATTTTACCGGATTGAAAATGGCTGATGCGCCTGATAAGAAATCGAAAAGATTCTGGTTTTGGTTGAGTGTTTGTGTAAACTTAGGATTTCTGGGCGTATTTAAGTATTACAATTTCTTTATAACATCCTTTGCCGAAGCACTTTTACATGTGGGTGTTCAGGCGCATTACTCAACTTTACAGGTTATTTTACCTGTTGGCATTTCATTCTATACATTTCATGGGTTGTCTTATGTAATTGATATTTACAATGACAGAATAAAGCCGGAACGTAACTTTATCCATTATTCGGTGTTTGTTTGTTTCTTTCCTTTATTGGTTGCAGGGCCTATTGAAAGGGCTACTCACTTATTACCCCAGATTACGCGGAAAAGAGAATTTGACTATTCAAAAGCAGTGGATGGTTTACGGCAGATACTATGGGGCTTGTTTAAGAAAATAGTTATTGCCGATAATTGTGCAACTTATGTAAATGATATTTTTGCACACTATCAAACACAAAGCGGTAGTACCTTGTTGTTAGGAGGAGTGTTTTTTGCTTTCCAGATTTATGGTGATTTTTCAGGATATTCAGATATAGCCTTAGGAACAGCCCGATTGTTTGGCATTGAGTTGTTGCGAAATTTTGCATTTCCGTATTTTTCGCGTGATATTGCTGAATTTTGGCGTCGTTGGCATATATCATTGACAACATGGTTTCGTGATTATGTGTATATCCCTTTAGGAGGTAGTAGAGGAGGAAAATGGAAGTCGGTTCGTAATACATTTATTATCTTCTTAGTGTCGGGATTTTGGCATGGTGCGAACTGGACATTCATAGTCTGGGGTGCCTACCATGCAGTTTTGTTTATGCCTTTGCTTTTGTTACAGAAGAACAGGAGAAATACTGATATGGTGGCACATGGAAGAATATTACCCAGTTTGAAGGAAATTTTCCAAATAAGTACTACTTTTATACTCGTTGTTTTTGGTTGGGTTATTTTCAGGGCAGAGAACATAGGGAAAGCGTTGGAATATATATCAGGTATTATGACTTATAGTTTGTTTAGTTTGCCAACTTATGCAGTAGGCATGAGTAAAACTATTTGTTTTATCGTTTTGTTAATTTTAGTTGAATGGATTCAAAGAGAAAAAAAACATGCTCTTGAAATACAACAACTGAAGAATAAAATTCTTAGATGGACTGTTTATTATGCAATTGTGATGATTATACTCGAATTTGGTGCATATAGTCAGTCATTTATTTATTTCCAATTTTAAGCAAGTGTTATCTTGAAACGATTTATTGTAAATACGATTTATTTTGGGATAATGCCTTTGTTGGCTTTGATTCTGATTTATGTGATTACAGATCCATTTAAGACGTTACGTCCGTTTAATATTTATGATGTATCGGTTAACCGTGATTATTTATCTACGGAATTGTTCTTAAGGAATAACCCACAATATCACTATGATTCTTTTATATTTGGAAGTTCTCGGGGATGTGGGTTAAATACATATTTATGGAAATCGTATTTACCTGCAGGGTCACGGCAATTTCTGTTTCAGGCTTGGGCAGAGAATATATCAGGGATAGAGCAAAAGATTGTTTATCTGGATAACCATAAACAAAACATTAGAAATGCCATTGTAATAATTGATATTCCGGGCAGTTTTGCGCCCGATCAGGAACTGAAAGATGCAATAACTATTAAGCACTATCGTTTTTCGGGGAGAAGTAAACTTTCGTTTCAGTATTATTTGTTTAAAGGCTATTTAAAACCCAGCGAAATTTATAAAAGTGTATATGATATGATGAAGTCTATACCTCTGGATATAGAATTTGATACCATATCTAACGACTGGAGTAAGTACAATAAGTCTAACTGGAAAATTGTTCCAGCTCCAAACAAAGAGCTTGATAAGAAGAAATTTAAAGCAAGACCCTTGGTTGAGGAGTATTCCAAAAAAGTTATTGATCTCCGATTTAAATATATTCTTTTGAATATCTCAGGGATATTTAAAAGACAACATACACAATATAGGGTTGTAATTTCGCCGGCTTATGACCAACTTCATATTCATCCTGAAGATTTACAAACGCTAGAAACTATTTTCGGAAAGGAGAATGTGTTTAATTTTTCAGGTAAGAATAAATGGACCGAGAATAAATACAACTTTATGGATTTGAATCATTTTGATTTAAATCTTGGGTACGATATTATTAATACATGTTACAAAAAAAGATAAAATAGTTTAACCACAAATCGCACGCATTCTCACTAATTGTTTCTTACTATTCGTGTAAATTCGTGGTTTAAAAAATATCTTTGTGGATCAAAAGAAAATAAACATTATGTCAACAGCAATAAAATTTGAAAATATCTCTAAACAATATCGATTAGGACTTGTATCAACCCAGACGTTGAGTCATGATTTAAATCGTTGGTGGCAAACAAACATCCGTGGGAAGGAAGATCCTTATCTGAAAATAGGGGATGTAAATGACCGTTCGAAAAAGGGTGAAAGTGACTATGTATGGGCATTGAAGGATATCAACTTTGAAGTACAACAAGGCGACGTATTAGGTATTATAGGTAAAAATGGTGCCGGAAAATCTACTTTGCTTAAAATACTTTCTAAAGTAACAGCACCTACTACTGGAACTATTAAAGCTGCGGGGCGTATTGCTTCATTATTGGAAGTGGGAACAGGTTTTCACCCAGAAATGACCGGACGTGAAAATATATATATGAACGGTGCTATTATGGGTATGACCAAAGCAGAGATAACACGTAAACTGGATGAAATTATTGATTTCTCTGGTGTGGAACGCTATATTGATACTCCAGCTAAACGATATTCCAGTGGTATGACGGTACGTCTTGGCTTTGCTATTGCAGCCCACCTTGACCCTGAAATACTTGTGGTTGACGAAGTACTTGCAGTTGGTGATGCGGAATTTCAAAAGAAAGCCATTGGAAAAATGCAGGATATTTCAAAAGGAGAAGGTAGAACGGTACTTTTTGTAAGTCATAATATGGGGGCTGTACGCAGTTTGTGTAAAACCGGAATTGTTTTAAAAGATGGATATGTTTCATATGCCGGAATTGTTGATGGTGCTATTGATCATTATTTTGAGACTAAGGCTGGTGCTGTTGGAGCTGTATATGAAAATCTCAATAAAGAAAGTACTGATATTATTAATATTAAACTTACTGGAATTGATGATGAAACTAAGGATATATTTCGTTTTGAAGAATTTATTATTGTCAACTTTGAACTAAATATAGATGCGAAATTAATTTCTTCTCTCTGTTTAGGTGTTAGTGTATTTGATAAATTTGAAAGAAAGATATTTAATGAAAATTTAAATTTGAAAGAACTAATCAATGAAGGAGGTACGCATAGAATAAAAATGAAGATACCTCATTCTTTTTTGGTTCCTAATTTTTATAAAGTGACAGCAGGACTGCATATTCCTAATCAGAGATTTGTTGGTAATCGGGATGCATCGGTGGATTTTGTCGTAGAAGATACTGGAAGCCAGTACTTTATGTATCAGGGATCTAACATAGGATGTGTTAATGCTAATAGTGAATGGATAATATTTTAAAAATTGAATATATTATATGAACAAGATACCTATTTATCAGCCGGATTTATCTGGAAATGAAAAAAAATATGTTAACGACTGCTTAGATTCAACATGGATTTCATCTAAAGGTAAATACATAAAATTATTTGAAGAATATTTTGCTAATTATATTGGTGTAAAATATGCCACAGGAGTTTGTAATGGAACTGTTGCATTGCATCTTGCACTAATTTCTCTTGGTATTGGAGAAGGAGATGAAGTTATTGTACCGACTTTGACATATATTGCGTCTGTAAACTCAATAACATATGTTGGTGCTAAACCGATTTTTTGTGATTCATTACGTGATACATGGCAAATGAGCCCTGAAGATGTGAAAAAAAAGATTACCTCTAAAACAAAAGCT
>Ga0302288_1002697_pt1 | contig 10220 bp, 7 predicted proteins | sample III_Fen_N1_1_FD_194549 | JGI IMG/M metagenome (GOLD analysis project Ga0302288, IMG submission 194549) | Peat permafrost microbial communities from Stordalen Mire near Abisko, Sweden - III_Fen_N1_1 | ecosystem: Environmental > Terrestrial > Soil > Wetlands > Permafrost | place: Sweden: Abisko...
TGTATCGCTCCGACATGAAACCGGAAGAAGTGATGAACCTGATCCCGGTTAAACCGATCGGAGAACATGAAGACCTGATTAAGAGCATTTATCAGGAAAAACTGACTGCTTTGTTTGCGAAAATCAAACCGTAAAGAAAAGGACAATACCCGACCGATCTGTCTCCTCAAATACAGTTCGTTATTCGTTACTTTTCTCCCGGATAGACGACATAGAGTCCTTTTATTCAGGATTTTCCGCTACAATGTTAATTTATTGGAATATATTAGTTCTAAAGTCGAATAATCCAGTTGAAATCTGCTATATCTTTTCAAAAATGTCTAAAATTGCAGCGTCAAGGAACAATTACGCTATATAAATAGAAAAATTAAACATGAAAACGATTAAACAATTTTCATTATTATTGTTCACATTATTGGTATCCAGCTATGGATGGGCTCAGGACACTGAAACGAATACTAAAACAGGTACTTACAAAGCATTCGAAATGTCGGTTAGCGAAGGTCTCAATCTTCAGGCTGAAGCAAAACTCGGCATCAAACCAATCTATGGCATTTTTGGAATCGGGAACCAGTTTCTTTCTAAAAATTACAAATGGGCGTTCGGTGCCGGAATCGGGACTCACTTACTGAAGCAGGAAAAACAATCGGTAAACCTTGAATATATGATTTACCATGTTAACGAAAACGAAGTTTGGACCGATAATTTCAACAATCTTCAGCAGCTAAAACTATTATACAGCAAGCGTTTAGGCGAAAAAATAAGCATTTTCGGCGGGCCAAGTCTCAATCTGAACATTGCAGAGAATAAACAAAGTTTCGGAAGCACCTTCGAAAGCACGTTCTCGCCTTATGACATGTATTCTCATGTTGGAGATAACCACACCGCCAAAGGTTGGATTGGATTCACATTAGGTATCCGTTTCGATAAATAATTTGATCTGAGTTTTTTAATGCTACGATTTTCTGCTGGCAGATTTATTTATCCGAAGATTTTTTTAAATTTATTCTCCTAAAATTTCAACTTGGATAAGGTAGAATCATCAGGTATCCAAAGTCGTATTTGTGTTCCGAAAATTTTTACGTTATGAAACAAATTCAAACAATTCTTCTTCTGTTCCTCTTATTACTGAACAATACGAGGGTATTTAGCCAGGTACAAACTGCAATACCTGTTACTTTCACCGATGCTTACCAGCAAATGCACCGGAACAGCCACGTACTGAAACAAGTTGGTTTTGAGATCAAAGAGAAAGAAGCGGATAAAAAAGCAGCCTTTGGATTGCGGGCGCCGCGGGTTTTTGTCACCGCCACTGCCGTTCAAATGGCCGACCCGATTACGCTCGATTTGACACCCGTTCGCGATGCGATCAATCCGCTTTACGAAGTATTGGGCAAATACGGCAATTTTTCCGGAGTTGCCAATCCTGATCCAAAAACTTCAGGAGTGATGCCCACTTTGCCTGATAATGTTAGTACTCAGGTTTTACGCGCAAAAATTCAGGAAGGTCAGACAGCATTGAATGCCGCCAATTGGAATTCGATGATTCAGGAAAAGCAATTTGCAAGCGTGAATGCCAACTTTGTTTGGCCACTTTATACAGGTGGAAAAATCAATGCAGCAAACAAAGCATCACAAATCAACGAAGAGGAAGCCGGGCTACATCAAAAACAAAAAGAAGGCGAACTTTTAAGCGAACTGGCTACCCGCTATTACGGACTGGTTTTGGCTCAACAGGCCTGCAAAGTGCGCAGTCAGGTGGCCGAAGCCATGAAAAAGCACCTTTTCGATTCGGAAAAGCTTAGCGAACAAGGCCAGATTGCCAAAGTTGAATTTTTGCATGCACAAGTAGCAAATTCGGATGCCGAACGCGAACTAAAAATGGCCAACCGTGAGGCAATTATCGTTAAGCGGGCCCTTCAAAATACCATGGCCATTGGCGATAGCAGCGATCTTTCACCGGCAAGCAAATTATTTATTCTGAAAAGTATTGAAGATGAGAATTTCTTCATCGACATGGCCTTGAAAAATAATCCGCAGTTGCAGCAAGTTGACTCGAAAAAAGAATTGGCTGCAACCGGTGTGAAATTCGAAAAAAGCAATTATCTGCCAACGGTAGCGCTTACCGGAACTTATGATTTGGCCGACAAAGATTTGTCGCCTTACGTTCCTCAATGGATGGTAGGCGTAGGTTTAAACTGGTCGGTTTTTGAAGGAAATGCCCGTCACCGCAAGCTTCAGTCTGCTAAGTTTAAAGAAGAACAGGTTGAACAGGCCGGAATGAAAGCCGAAGAAGATATTCGGACGGTGATCAAAAAGCTGCACCAGCAACTCGGAATGCAGGTTGAACAACTGGAAGAGCTCGATAAAACTCTGGAATTTGCAAAAACGTATGTTGAAAGCCGCGACAAAGCTTTTCACGAAGGATTGTCAACTTCAACCGAGCTGGTTGATGCTAATTTGCTACTTGCCAAAGTGAAAATCGATCGCTTGCAGGCCATGTATAACTACGATGTAACTCTGGCCACCTTGCTGCAAATTTGCGGAAATCCCGATTTGTTTCTGGTTTATCAGTCAAATAGCCAGGTAATTACTGAATCATTTTAAAGATTAAATACTGAATGCAATGAACAAGACAAGAAGTTTTATTATCGGGTTGTTTTTCACGGCCTTGCTGATTTTTCTGCTTTATACTACCTGGTTGATTACCCGACCGTTGCCTATGGAAGTTCAGGGTGAAATTGAAGCCACTCAATTTCGCGTAGCGTCGAAAATTCCGGGAAGGATCGACAGTATTGCCGTAAAAAGAGGCCAGCAGGTTACCAAGGGCGATTTTATGTTTTCGATAAGCAGCCCCGAAATTGATGCTAAATTGTTGCAGGTCACTGCACTCCGAAATGCCGCCCAGGCTCAAAGTCTGAAGGCACAAAACGGAGCACAGGCCGAAGATATTTCGGCAGCTTACAACATGTATGTAAAGGCCGAAGCTGCTGCACGGCTTTACGAAAAGACTTTTACCCGTGTCGAAAACCTGTTCAAAGACGGAGTGGTTTCGGAACAGAAAAAAGACGAGGCCGAAACACAAAGCAAAGCTGGCCGCGAAACAGCCAATGCAGCCAAGTCGCAGTGGGAAAAAGCGGTGAAAGGTGCGCGTTTCGAAGATAAACGTTCGGCACAGGAGTTGGTCAATCAGGCCGAAGGTGGAATTAAAGAAGTGGAGGCTTACCTGGCTGAAACACAGGCCAAAGCGCCGGCATCGGGCGAAGTTGCCAACATCGTTTCCGAACGCGGCGAACTAGTTCCTACCGGTTATCCGGTGATTACCCTGGTCGATCTGAAAGATTGCTGGGCAACCCTTTACATTCGCGAAGACCTGATGACCGATGTTCGCATGGGAAGCGAGATCAAGGCTACCATTCCGGCCATGGGAAATATAAACGTTAGTCTGAAAATTAATTACATCAGTCCATTGGCCGATTTTGCCACCTGGACTGCGACCAAAAGTTCCGGAGGTTTCGATATGAAATCATTCGAAATACATGCAGTTCCAACTGTTCCAATTGAAGGACTTCGCCCGGGAATGAGCGTTTTGGTTAACTGGAAACAGTTTAAAAAATAAATAACGAAAGCCTCCCTTAAATCTCCTCCCAAAGAGGAGACTTAAAAAGCATCAAATGAGGATATCGCTTTGGAGCATCATGGAAGGCGAACCCGAATCGCAAAATTTCAAAATTATTGATCATTGAATCACATTATAAATGTCAAGTAGTAAAAATACGAGTGGCGATTCTTTTCTCCCCTCCTTTGGAGAGGTCGGGGGAGGCTTTTGGGGCTCTTCCTTTTTCAGGGTATTTTTTCGGGAAATCGACCGAATGACCGGATCTACGATCTATCTGTTTACCACCCTGATAGGTCCACTGATCGCCTTTGTCATCCTGCTGTTAGTTTTTTCGAATGGCGTTCCGCGAAACCTTCCGGTAGGAATTGTTGATCTGGATAACACCAATCTATCACGCAAAATCAGTTTATGGATTGGGGCAACGCCTGAAGCTGAAGTTTCGAAACATTTTCCGAATCAACAGGAAGCTTATCAGGAGATGAAAGAGGGAAAAATTGAGGCCATTGTGATTATTCCCGACGGAACCGAAAAGAATATCCTGAAAGGACGCAGCGAAACGGTTCAGGTTTTCATCAACAATACAAACATACTGAAAGGTGGGTATCTGCAAAAAGGTATCTACAAATCGCTGGCAACACTTTCCGGAGGAATCAAGCTTCAGTTTGCCATGAAAAGTGGGTTAATGCAAACTCAGGCGATGGCTAAAATACAACCGGTTAAATTGCAGCAACATATTCTGTTCAACCCGTTTGGTAACTATTCCTACTTTTTGCTTACCGCACTTCTTCCTTTGATGATCGTAGTTTTCACTTTACTTTCGAGCGTATTTGCTATTGGCATCGAAGTGAAAGAAGGAACCGGGCCCGACTGGCTCGAACATTCTTCAGGAAGTATGATTGTTGCACTGGCCGGAAAATTGACTCCTTACACCATTCTGCTTCTAATCGATGCAATGGTGATGAATGTGGTTTTGTTTGTGCAGATTGGAACTCCGCTGAGAGGAAGTTTCGCTTTTATTTGTCTGACCGAAGTGGCGCTGATTATTACGTACCAGTTGCTTGGCGTACTGTTGGTTTCGGTAACTGCAAACCTCCGGCTAGGGCTTTCACTGGCCAGTGCGTATTCGATGATGGCACTGACATTTTCGGGATTAACTTTTCCTCAATTCTCGATGCCTTTGCTTGCAAGGTTATTTTCGTATATTTTTCCATTCACCTATTGGACCAAAATATTTATTTCGCAAGCCATGCGGGGAGAAGATCTCATTCATGCCTTCATTCCGTTGGCCGCATTTGTGGTATTTATTCTATTTGCGGTGTGCTTTTTGCCACGCATGAAAAGATTACTGAAAGAGGAACGTTATTGGGGTAAAATTTAAGATCGAATTCCTACAAAACCCTATCAGGAAGGAAGGTCTAAAAAAAAGATAAATGAAATTCAGAACTAAGATCATAACAAATTGCCTCCGGTTTTTTCGCACCTCCGTTGGAAAAATATGGAGAGGCATACGCAAAGGCATTGCGATGACCGGGCAATTTTACCTGGACGAACTCAGGAACATCCGGCGCGACAGCGGTGCGCTGCTGATTTTGGTAGGGGCCATGATCATTTATCCGCTGGCTTATTCCATTGGATATCAAAATCAGGTCGTCCGCGAGCTGAGAACTACCATTGTCGATCTCGACCGGACCACCACCAGCCATCAGTTGATTAAAATGCTCGAAGGAGCTGAACAAATTGAGATTAACCAGGTGGCAACGAGTTTGGATGAAGCCAAAAATGATTTTTTTGAAGGTAATTCCGGCGGAATAGTTGTGATCCCCGAAAATTTCGAAAAAGATATCCTGAATGGAAAACAGACCAATGTATCGGTTTTTGCTGATGGCAGCTATTTTTTGATTTACCGCCAATTGTTAAGCGGCTCAGTTAAGACAGTTGGGACTTTTTCGGCTGGTGTAGAAATCAAAAAGTTGATGATGGAGGGCAAAACCTTTGATCAGGCCGCCCAATTGCGCGATCCGCTGACTGCTGATCTGCATTTCTGGTTTAATCCTTCATCCGGATATGGTTCGTTTGTTATGCCCGGAATCATCATCATTATACTTCAGCAAACCTTACTCATCGGAATTGGGATGGTTGGAGGTACCGCCAAAGAGAAAAAACGCGCTAGTTTTATGGTTCCAACTGCCTTGAAACGAGGTGGGGTTCTGCCCATTTTATTTGGGAAAACCTTGTCGTACCTAACCATCTATTTTGCAAACTGCATCTTTACAATGGTGTGGTTGCACTACTGGTTTAATTACCCCAATCTGGGCAGTTACCTTACCGTTCTGATGCTGACTTTGCCCTTTTTACTTGCTGTTATTTTCATGGGAATTACTTGTTCCGTCCTATTTAAACACCGCGAATCGTCGATCACATTCATGGTTTTTCTTTCACCCATCGTTGTTTTCCTGAGCGGACTTTCGTGGCCGGCTTCTTCCATTCCGCCGATAATCCATAACCTTGCTAATTTGTTCCCGTCAACAATCATGATTCCGGCATACATGCGGGTGCGGACCATGGGCGTTGGCCTGCATGAAATCCATCACGAATACATGTTGCTACTGATTCAGATGTGTTGCTATTTCTGCACCGCAACCATTGCCTTGTATGTTTCGGCTCTTCACCATGCGAAACAGGCTGCAAAGAAAAGTCCTATTTCGTGATCTTTTTGCTGGATAGAAGGCAAAGAATATCAGATCAATGCATGAAAATTGCATGATCTTTTGCTTTCTCATTTATGGGACGGATTGAAATGCCCGGTAACATTGGGTGCTTTAGCCTTTAACGCTTCGGAACTTCAAACCACTTATTGACTGTTTCTTCCGGTTTATAGTTCAGTATATAATCCATAGCTTCCGTGGCATTTTCAGCAATAAAAAAAAGCTTCCGGTAGTTTTCTTTCGCGAATTTCTCGGTATATGATTTTTCGAATTGCATGAAAAGATCGTTGTAAAAGCCATTGGTATTGATAAATACAATTGCCTTGGTGTGATATCCCAACTGTTTCAGGGTTATCACTTCTAAAATTTCTTCCAAAGTTCCGAATCCACCGGCCAGCGCAATAAAACAATCAGCTAAATCTCTCATTTTCGCTTTTCGTTCCATCATATCACCTGAAACAATGATTTCGTGGGCATGAGCTGAGGCTAAATTAAAATCGCGCAATTTTTCGGGAATCACGCCAATCGTCTTTGCTCCATGTTTGCCAGCTTCGCGGGTAATAACATCCATTGTACCAACATTTGAGCCGCCGTTAATTAAGCAGAAATGTGACAGGCCGATCAGACGCGCCAAATCAATGGCTTCGTTCACATAAACATCAGCAATGGCGTTACTTGACGAAGAATAGACACAAATGTTCATCACAAGGGGAAATTTGAAAAAAGTCATTGGTCATTCGGAAAATTCTCCAATGACCAATGACTCTTTACTATGGGTTTTTAGGCATCGATGTTTGCATAAACAGCATGATCTTCAATAAATTGACGGCGCGGCGGAACATCATCACCCATCAGCATACTGAAAACATGATCGGCTTCAGCAGCATTCTCGATAGTTATCTGCCGAAGAGTCCTGAATTCGGGATTCATGGTTGTTGACCACAACTGCTCTGCATTCATTTCTCCAAGACCTTTGTAACGCTGAACATGAAGTCCGGATTCTTTTCCTTCGCCCCATTCGTCTATCAAGCGTAAACGTTGTTGCTCGGTCCAGCAATATTCCTCGCGTTTTCCTTTTTTAACCAAATAGAGAGGTGGAGTTGCAATGTAAACGTGTCCGCGCTGAATCAGCTCTGGCATAAAACGGAAAAAGAATGTCATGATTAAGGTGGCAATATGCGCGCCGTCAACGTCGGCATCGGTCATGATCACGACCTTGTTGTATCTCAGCTTTTCGAGGTTATTTGCTTTCGAATCATCATCAGTTCCGATCGTGATACCAAGAGCAGTATAAATATTCCTTATTTCTTCGCTGTCGTAAACCCGGTGAGCCATTGCTTTTTCAACATTCAGAATTTTACCTCGCAACGGAAGTATTGCCTGAAAAAAGCGGTTACGACCTTGTTTTGCCGTACCACCTGCTGAATCTCCTTCGACCAGAAACAATTCGCAAAGTGAAGCATCTTTTTCGGAACAGTCGGCAAGTTTCCCCGGCAAACCAGCTCCGGAAAGTACATTTTTACGTTGTACCAATTCCCTGGCTTTTCGGGCTGCATGACGAGCCTGAGCCGCCAGAATTACTTTATTTACAATAATGCGCGCCGAACGAGGATTTTCTTCCAAATAGTTGGCCAACATTTCACTAACGGCTTGATCAACCGGTAAGCTGATTTCCGAGTTCCCCAGTTTGGTTTTGGTCTGCCCTTCAAACTGAGGTTCGGCCACTTTTACCGAAACCACGGCAGTCAATCCTTCGCGAAAGTCGTCACCATTGATCTCAAATTTCATTTTGGTGAGCATACCGGTACCTTCAGCATAAGATTTCAGGGTACGGGTTAAACCACGACGGAAACCAGTAAGGTGGGTTCCTCCTTCAATGGTATTTATATTGTTAACGTACGAGTGAACGTTTTCTGTAAATGAGGTATTGTAATGAAGGGCTATTTCGACCGGAACCCCAGCTTTTTCAGATGAAATATGAATTGTTTCGTCAATGAGGCGTTCACGGGTATTATCGAGATATTCAACAAATTCTTTCAGACCCTCTTTCGAGTAAAATTCTTCGTGTTTATATCCATCTTTTTCAGTTTTCACCCTTTTATCTGTGATATTCAAATGCAATCCGGCATTTAGGAAGGCAAGCTCGCGCAAACGTGCGGCTATAATTTCGAATTTATATTCGGTTACCAGAAAAATTTCATCATCGGGTTTAAAGGTTACGGTTGTGCCTGTATGGTCGGTTACTCCAACTTCTTTTACATCATAGAGCGGTTTACCTTTGCTATATTCCTGCTGCCAGATTTTACCATCGCGGTGAACCTGAACCTTAAGCAAAATGGATAATGCATTGACGCACGAAACTCCTACCCCATGCAAACCTCCGGATACTTTGTAACTCCCCTTATCGAATTTTCCACCGGCATGCAAAACAGTCATAACTACTTCGAGTGCTGATCGATTTTCCTTGGTATGAAGTTCGGTCGGGATACCACGACCATCGTCGATAACAGTTACCGAATTGTCCTGGTTAATAATGACATCAATATTTTTGCAATATCCGGCTAAGGCTTCATCTATCGAATTATCTACAACTTCATATACCAAATGATGCAAACCTTTTTCGTTTACATCGCCAATATACATGGCCGGGCGTTTACGTACTGCTTCTAAACCTTCGAGTACCTGAATGCTGTCGGCATCGTAATTCCCATTTTCATTTTGTGTTCCCCAGTCCTGGGTTTCTTCAATTTCTCTCATCGATCAAAAATTTTAATTAACAATACTTTACCCATATAGCCCTAAATAGAAGGGCTAAAACCAGTTACAAAAAACAAATCTTCTTCTGTGATTTCAAAAATTGCCGGATTGGGTAATAAAACCAGATATTTGATTTTCAGTAAATTCTTCACTTCCAAATTCCATCAACAACTAAGTCGCAAATATAGGAAAAATGTCGGTACCGCCGACCGCCGAATATGTAACCAAAACGTTAAACTTTTTAACAACTTATGAACTTTATAAATCTTGAAAATCAATAAATTACAATAAGTTTGAAGAATAACAAAAAGCAATGGAAAATGAAAAACTATATGGGTCGATTTATCAGAAAGAATAACTGGCGCCAGCCATCCAATTTAAGCTTTTAGAGGTATATCCCAGCCATTGTTCGTATTTCTGAAAACCAAAATTATTGAGTTTGGCAAAGAAGCTAATCGATTTCGAATATTGGTATTCAGCGCCTAAATTCAGGTCGATGATTGGGTCCATTTGATAAGCTTTCTCATCAGCTACACGGTAATAATACCCAGACCCATAACCTCCATAACCACTATAACCAGAGGCCTCAGCCCAGTAATCGCGCATTAATGCGGTTCGACTCCCGGCCACAAAAATATCGGCATTAAATTTCAACTGTTCGGTTGGCTTATAAATGCCCGAAAATGTAAGATCAAAAACAGGCATCTGCCATGCTTTTTGAATTGATTTCAAATTGTATGAATAATAATTACTTAAGAGATGAAGTGAAAAATTATCCGAAACGGAATGAAGAACTTCACCTGACAATTTCAGGATGTTGACATCGTCATAAATGCAGACGAACGTATTGGAAAGGCTCCGCGACCCGATCGGATACAGATTGTTGAGATCGTAACTATTAATGATATAAAAATGCTGATCGCTTACCTTCGAATAGGTAACTTCGGCTATATAATTGGTTTTTGAGCTCAGTTTCCCTTTCAATCCGCCTGAAAAAACGTATTTGTAATTGGAGTTTGCCACATCGTGATACGGATTGACGTATGGATTCTCGGCTGCGATGGCCGAATAGGTATTGTGCTGTAAATAACCATCGACACCGGCAAACAGGGTTAATATTCGCTCAACAGGCGACCATT
>Ga0302288_1002698_pt1 | contig 10217 bp, 8 predicted proteins | sample III_Fen_N1_1_FD_194549 | JGI IMG/M metagenome (GOLD analysis project Ga0302288, IMG submission 194549) | Peat permafrost microbial communities from Stordalen Mire near Abisko, Sweden - III_Fen_N1_1 | ecosystem: Environmental > Terrestrial > Soil > Wetlands > Permafrost | place: Sweden: Abisko...
TGTTCCTATTACTTAATGGTAAAAAATCCTGAAGAAAATTTTCTTCAGGATTTTTTTTTGTGGCCCGGACAATTGGCTTTTCGAATTAACGAAATAACGCCAGAACCTTCGAATTAATTAGACATTCCAATTTTTTAAAGAAGACTGATTGCAAACCCATCAAAATTGAACCACAAAAGCACACAAACTGTAATTTAGGCACTGATTTTCAGGCATAAAACCCACATTTTGAAATTCAGCCCGGAATTGACGTCCAAAATACTGATGAAAGTCAATCAGTGTTGTTAAACATTCATCCCGACAAACTCAACCAGTTGTATTTCTGAAATATACCCTTGCTTTCGTTTTTCCTGAATTGGAATAACCAACAACCGAATATCATAACTTTGGCTAGTATAAAAAACAAAATATAGAAAGATGAAAGCAGACATAAACGAATTTTTGGAAGCCCTGAAAGTACGCACGCCCGGCGAACGTGAATTTCATCAGGCAGTACAGGAAGTTGTCGAATCAATATGGGATGTTTATCAGAATAACCCCAGATATCAAAAGGCTAAAATTCTGGAACGAATTGTAGAACCCGAACGCACCATCATTTTCCGCGTTCCGTGGATCAACGATCGTGGCGAAGTACAGGTAAATCGCGGATATCGTGTCGAATTTAACTCGGCCATTGGCCCTTATAAAGGCGGGTTGCGTTTTCACCCGACAGTAACCCTTAGCGTCCTGAAGTTTTTAGGATTTGAGCAAACATTTAAAAATAGCCTGACCACTTTGCCAATGGGCGGAGGAAAAGGAGGCTCGGATTTCAATCCAAAAGGCAAGTCGGACAACGAAATCATGCATTTTTGCCAGTCGTTTATGACCGAACTGGCCCGCCACATTGGTCCGAATACCGATGTTCCGGCAGGCGACATAGGCGTTGGAGGTCGCGAAATCGGATTTTTATTTGGTCAATACAAACGACTTCGGAACGAATTTACCGGCGTTTTAACCGGCAAGGGAATTGGTTGGGGCGGTAGTTTGATTCGTCCCGAAGCAACCGGGTTTGGCGCTGTCTATTTTGTTCAGCATGTACTCACCAACCTGGGTAAAGAAATTGAAGGAAAAACATTCAGCATTTCAGGTTTTGGAAATGTTGCCTGGGGAGCTATTCTGAAAATCAATGAACTTGGAGGAAAAGTGCTGACCATTTCGGGGCCGGATGGCTACATTTACGATGCCAACGGAATTACCGGAGAAAAAGTAGATTACCTGCTCGAACTTCGTGCCTCCAATAACGATGTGGTTCAGCCTTATGCTGCCGAATTTGGAGCGCAGTTTATTCCGGGTAAAAAACCATGGGAATGCCGCACTGATATAGCCATGCCTTGCGCCTGCGAAAACGAAGTGAACCTTGAAGATGCAAAGACATTGGTTAAAAACGGGTGCTTCCTGGTAGCCGAAACCTCAAACATGGGTTGTACCGCCGAAGCCGTTGAATACCTGACCGAAAACATTGTATTTGCTCCGGGCAAAGCCGTGAATGCCGGCGGGGTTGCCGTTTCAGGATTAGAAATGTCGCAAAACTCGATCCGTATGAACTGGCCCAAAGAAGAAGTCGACAAGTATCTTCACCGCATCATGAAAGACATTCATGAAACGTGTGTCAAATATGGCACCAAAGGAAATAAAGTAAATTACGTGGTTGGTGCCAATGTTGGCGGTTTTGTTAAAGTGGCCGATGCCATGCTTGCTCAAGGAATCGTATAACCGATCATCAACCGCATCAAACAATGTCCCGGATTTCTGCTCTAAACTGCAGATTTCGGGACATTGCCATTTTATCCATTCCAGTTTTTAAGTGGATTTAAACCTTAAAAATGATCTGATTTCCATTCCATAAACAATAAAATAATATTCGCTTCATATTCAGGTGCTTTATTTTTCCTTATTTTGGCCAAATTTTGCGGATAATGCTGATTGATACTCATTCTCATATTTATTCAACCGACTTCATTAACGATCTGGATGAAGTCATTCAGCGCGCCTATTCAAACGATGTCAGGAAAATTATTCTTCCCAATATTGACAGTTCGTCGGTAAAAAACCTTTTAAATCTGGTCGATACTTATCCTCATATTTGTATTCCATTAATGGGATTGCACCCCACTTCGGTTAACCAGGATTACAAGGAAGAATTGCAGGTTGTTGAATACTGGCTCGAAAAACGTAAATTCTTCGGAATTGGCGAAATTGGAATCGATCTGTATTGGGAAAAATCATTCCTCGAAGAACAGATACATGCCTTCCGCTTCCAGCTTGAACTGGCCAGGAAATATAAATTGCCCGTTGTCGTTCATGTACGCGATTCATTTGATCAGGTTTACCAGATACTAAAAGAAGTAAACGATCCGAACCTGACAGGCGTTTTCCACAGTTTTACCGGAACGATTGAACAGGCAGACCTGATTATTAATTTGGGGTTCAAAATAGGAGTCGGAGGAATTGTAACATTCAAAAAAAGCGGATTAGATCAGGTAATCAGGCAAATAGACCCGTCACACCTCATTCTTGAAACCGATTCGCCTTATCTCACACCTGTCCCGTTTCGGGGAAAAAGAAACGAAAGTTCATACCTGCTTTATATTGCGCAAAAAATTGCCGATCTTCACCACATGACAGTAGGTGATATTGCAAAAATTACCACTGAGAATGCCCGAAAACTATTCGGGATTTAAGGATTCATCAGAAAGTAAATTAACAAGTGGAAAATAAGCCATCGATCCTTATTATCTATACCGGGGGAACCATCGGAATGGTTCAAAAATCGGTCAACGGCATTCTTGTACCCGTTAAATTCGATCAGATTCAGGAAGAAGTTCCCGATCTTAATCGGTTGGGCTATAACCTTCAGGTATTTACATTCTCACCGCCGATCGATTCGTCGAACATGACACCGGCCATTTGGGTGAAAATAGCCAGTACCATCGAACGAAATTACGGCAAATACGATGGATTTGTGATCTTGCATGGCACCGACACCATGGCCTATACCGCATCTGCCCTCAGCTACATGTTTGAGAACCTCGACAAACCCATTGTTTTAACCGGATCACAGCTTCCAATCGGAATATTGCGGACAGATGGCAAGGAAAACCTGATTACTGCCATACAGATTGCAGCAGCAAAAATAAACGGATTGGCCATTGTTCCTGAAGTGTGTGTATATTTCAACACCAAACTGTTTCGGGGCAACCGAATCTCGAAGCGACATGCCGACGATTTTAGCGCATTCTCATCAGTGAATTACGCGCCACTGGCAACTGCCGGGGTTGAGATTAAATATTTCCCGGATAATATTCATCGTTCGGTTCATAAAGGCATTCTGAAAGTCCGCACTCATTTCGATGAAAATGTGGTCATTTTAAAAATCTTCCCGGGTATTGGCCGGATGGTTTTCGAAAATATCCTGAATATTCCAGGTTTGAAAGGAGTCATACTTGAATCATTCGGATCGGGCAACATTCCTACCAACCGGTGGATGATCAGTCAGATAAAAAGCGCCATTAAGCGGAGAATAATCTTCCTGAACGTTACTCAATGTCAAGGTGGTGCAGTAAATATGGGGCGTTATGAAACCAGCGCCGAACTGGAGAATGCCGGAGTGGTAAGCGGTAAAGATATCACCACCGAAGCGGCTATTACCAAGCTGATGTTCCTTCTGGGGCAAGGCCTGGATCACGAAGAAATCAAGCTGCACCTGACCAAAAGTTTGATCGGCGAAATGAGCGAGTAGTTTTTCGAATCAGATTTTTATGTACTTTGCAGCCCCGAAAAAAAGTTCTGAATAAAACTGGAGAGATGCAGGAGTGGCTTATCTGGCACGCCTGGAAAGCGTGTGTTCCTCAAAAGGGAACCGGGGGTTCGAATCCCCCTCTCTCCGCTCAAAAGAAAAGCTTGCCCGAAATGGCAAGCTTTTCTGGCTTAATGACGTTTGGTGTTGGTAAGTTTTTTCACACATGCCACCGGTTAAATTTAAAATTGAATTTTGTAACTGATATTATACAATATCCCAACAACATTTATTTTCTCAATCTTTTGAGTTTGCTCGTTGTACTGGTAGCCATGTTGCCCGGTGTATCCGGTAAGGTTCAGTATTTTAAGGGCAAACTCATGTGAGACATTTTTTCTGTTTCGCTTATAACTTATACTGAAATCGGAGGTCAGCGCAGGCAGGTATTGTTTACTGAATGCCTGGCTCTCGTCGTAAATAATATCTTTCTTTTCGAGCGAAGCAGCCTCATCAATCGGCGTGTACCGATCTCCTCCCTGATACGATAACCGAATGTTGGCACTGAAAACATTTCGATTTTCTTTTCCACATTTCCATTCCTTCCCGCCTAAAGCATTGAAGATAAACCTTCGGTCGTTTCGTGTATTCCGCCAGATGTGGTCGCCACCGCTGTATTCCGATCTGAATACCGATCCGGTGAACATGCCATAATAACCGTGGTTCAGGTAGCGTTCAAGAGTAAGATCAACTCCATAGTTGCGACCCTTGCCTCCATTGACCAGTTGGCGGTCGAGGTAATAATCGGCATGATTGATGATCGAAAACGAAGTGCCTGGTTCTACCGGAACATCAAACAGATACTGGAAATAAGGTTCCACTTTCAAATGGACAATTGGCGAAATACTCCAATCATAAGCCAATACTACATGATGCGCCCGCGCAAAATCGAGGTTTTTATTCACATTCTGGTCTCCCGTTTCGGGTGTTTTAATGTAGTAGTAATCCAGCTTCTCCCGACGGCTATGCAGTCCGTAAGCAATAGCTAGCGATTGGTTTGACGCAAGGCTCCACTTTAATCCTAGTCGCGGTTCCAGCGCCCAGTTGTTGTTTAAAGTGAATAGTTGCGACGTTAATCCAATATTCGCGGTTAAATGATCGCTCAAACTGATTACCGAGTTGCTGAATGCCGACACCACCGTGCTAAATCCATTCCCCTGGGCAATTTTCTCCATGGGCTTATCCAACCCAAACTCCGGACTTAAATTGAAATCGAGGTTATACTGAAGCCCGGTAATCGTAATCCCCGTTCGGTTGGTATGTCGGGCAGAGAACTTCTTGTTGAGGTACGAACTGAAGACAATGTCCCAGTTGGTATTTTTCATGTCAACCATGGTTTGGTATTGCGTGTCGCTGCCCGTAAGCAATTGATCGATTTTGGGGTGGTTGTTGGTATAAGTTGCTGCCAGCGATGTTTTGATATAAGAACTGCTGTTCAGGTAATATTTATGGGTGATTCCCCCGGCAGCTTTGGCCATTTTCGTTTTCGATTTTTCGCGATCTGCATACGTTTCCCATTGGGTTTTGTCGGAGGTGATATCCGATTTGTTGGCATCAGACAACCCGATTCCCCACAACGAAAAAGTCCCGGCTTTACGGGTCGGGACATTCAGTTTGAATGAAAAATCCTGGTAAGCGATGTTTATATCTCCGGCAAGTGCTCCCGCCAAACCTGTCGCAGAATACCGGTAATTGAACAGGTACGAACTTTTGTTCTTTCGGCTCAAGGGACCTTCCGAAGCAAAGTCAAGTCCCAGTAAACCAAACTGAAAAGCGTGTTCGTATTTTTCGTTGTTGCCGTTTCTCAAGGTCATATCGAATACTCCGGATAGGGCATTGCTGTACTCTGCGGTGAAAGCCCCGTTTAAAAAGTCGGAATTTCCCATCACCTGACTACTCAGTGCCGAAAACAAACCACCGCCAACACCGATCATGTCGGCAAAGTGGGTTGGGTTGGGTATTTCAACGCCTTCCAGTTTCCATTGTGAGAATTGGGGCGAATTTCCACGGATAGAAATGGCGTTTGTTGATACATTTCCGGCCACGCCAGCAAACGACGAGACCAGCCTGGCCGGATCATCAAAACCGCCCGCATACCGGCTGGCTTCTTCCACACTAAGCATACGACCTCCGGCCAATACCATCGGGTTTAATGGTTTTTCCTTGTTGGTTGTCGGACGCACAATAACTTCAGCGATGTTTTGGGCGCGTTCCTTGAGCGAAACCTCATAAAAGGCTTCCTTGGCCGAACTTAGCAGAATTTCGCGGATGACGGCAGGCTCGTATCCGATGCTCGATGCCTGAATGTCGTATCGTCCAAGCGGAAGCTTGTTGAACCTGAATTGCCCCAAACTATCAGTTACCGTTCCTTGTTGCGGATCGGTGTTTAGCAATGCGATCGTAACAAACGGGATTGGGACTCCCGATGCTTCGTCGGTTACAACTCCCCTGATCGTTTGCTGAGGTTCCGACTTTGAAGTTTTCTCCTTTTCCTTTTCCGGAGTGATAATAATGTGCTTCTCGTTGATTTTAAAGGTGAAACCTGTGCCTTTCAGAATTTCGGATAGCGCTTTCTCCAGACTTTCATTCTGGATATTTACAGATATTTTCTTTTCGACATCGAACCGGGTTTGGTTATAAGCAATGGTGAATTTGCTCTGAACTTCGATTTGTTCGAATGCCTGCTTGATGGCGATGTTGCGGCCCGTAACGGTTACCTTTGCACTTTGAGCCATTCCTGTCAAAGTTCCGAAAAGAACAAACAGGAGCATGAGAATCTTGGCGAAACTGAGTTTCAGCTTATGCATTTTGGTGTTTCTGTACATTTTTTACTGTGTTGAATATTTATGGTTTATTTGGAATACCGCTCTTGGCTGATTACTATTTCATTGTCGTTCTTCTGCCAGGAGAATCCGCCCACAACATCTTGCAAAACATCCATTACCTGCCCGATGCTTTCGTGATTGACAAACTTGACAGAGTAAACATCTCCCTGAAACTTTGTCGGATCATATCTGAATGTCACGTTGTAATGCCGTTGAAGTGTATTCAGAATATCGATAAAAGTGGCATCCTGAAAAATGAGTGCTCCGTCTTTCCACCCGGAAGCTTCTTCAGTAACAATATTTATCAGTACCGACTGGTCGCTTTTGCTATAAGCCAATTGCTGATTGGGTTTCAATATATAACTGCTGTTTGCCGGGCCTTTTTCCTCCCTGTTAATTGTTACCTGTACCTTTCCGCGATCGAGAGTAGCAACCGACCGGCTGTCAGACGAATAGGAGGCTACATTAAATTCGGTACCCAAAACTCGCAGTGTCAAATCTTTTGTCTTCACAATGAAGGGTTTTTTCTTATTGGACTGAACCGTGAAATATGCTTCACCTTCCAATGTAACCAGCCGGACGGTATCATTAAACCGGGACGAATAATTGATTTTGCTGCCTGAGTTTAACCTTACGCTGGAGCCGTCGGGCAGCGTGCATTGCTTCTGTTCGTTGTTCAAGGTCGAAACTTCTATATTTTTTGAACTTCCGATGAAATAAAAGTAGCCGCCTGCCATCAGCGCAACAGGTATGATGATTGCCGCAACACGTAAAAGGATGCGATAGTTTAATAAATGTCTTTTCTCTTCTTTCCTGATTTTTGACTCTACAATCCGCAGTGAATAGGCAGTGGATTGGTCGGGCTCGACTTCCAGCTTGTCCCAGATGGCGTGTAACGAATCGTCTTTTTCGGTTGCCCACTGATCATCAACCATCCAGCGTTGAACCTTTTGTGTTACTTCAGGAGTAGAGGTTTGGTTGAAGAATTGATCGAATATTCTTGAAATATAGTCAGGTTTCATATTCAGTATAAATTAGAAATGAAGTGATATCCTTCCCTGCGATTCGAGGTTCCAAACTTTCGTACTTTCGTTGTACTGGTATTCGACTCCTCCTTCTATTTTCGATAAATTTTTAATTCGAACGGAAACGGAACTGCCAATGCCTGAATGTGGGAATAAGGTATTGAAGCCTGCCAGTGTGTTGTTATCGCCAGAACTGGCGTACTGGCCCCAGCTATTAAATTGAACCTTGCCGGTTAGGTCGTATTTGGTTCTGAAGCTGGCTCCCAGAATATCGTTCTGTGACAGGGTGGCAAATTCAAATTGCTTGCCGACAAACACTCCGGCATTAATCGTTAGCTTTTTCGACGGTTGCCAACCTAGCGAACTGTTCAGTTGGGTAAATTCTCCCATCCCCATGTAAGTTACTTTTTTGCCGGTATTCAATATGAAAAACCTGTTCGCTAATTGATTTTTTTGAGCATTGTTGAAATCGAAAGTCAATGGATTTGAGGTCACAAATCCACTATTTGGAAATTTCACTTGCTGTTTAAATGAGGAAAAAATAACTGTTTTTGTCAATCTGAATGGCTGATCGAAATCTGAGAAAAACGCTGATTTTATTTCAGCATCAGAAACGTTCAGTTTCGGAATTTCAGGAAGAACCACATCTGATTTCGCTGCTGAGATTTCTCCTGATATTTTCACCCCTTGGTTCGATTCCTTTGTTTGCGACATTGTCACCATTACTGACCCCAAAAGCAGAAAGAGAAGAGCTGTTGTTTTCTTAATCATTGTTACCAAGTTTGTTCTTGTTACTCTCTTTATACAACTATGTTCCGATAATCTCCCGACCTGAAGATGGATTTTCACATAAAAAAGATAAGAAAAAGCTGAACGATTCGCCTTAGTTCCTGCAACGCCAGGCTAAGTTGGTTCTCTACGGTTTTCCTGGCAATGCCTAGTTGACTGGCAATCTCGTCATTCGATAAACCTTGGGTTCGGCTAAGCTGATAGATTGTTTTTCGCTGAACGGGCATCTTGCCAACCGTCAATTCGATCAGCAAACCAATTTCCCTGGCAAAAACCAATTCGTCCGAACCGACAACTTCATTCAGTTCGATATAGTTTTCGAGATAAGTAGTTTCAACCAATTTATGCTTCAGAAAATTAAAAGCGGCATTATGAGCTACTGTATAGATGTATGCGTTAAACGATTTCTGCGGATTGATTGACTCCCGGTTTATCCACAGCTTGACGAAAATGTCCTGAGCCAATTCTTCCGCATCGGCTTCCGACTTTAAAAGACCATTGATAAAATACCTGACCTTATTGTAATAAGCTGTAAATATATCTTCAAACGCTTTGTGTTCTCCGTTGCGCAAGGCTTCAAGAGTATGTTGTTCCATGCAATATCAATTAGTCATTGAAGGACTTATCCCAAATTTGGCAGTTAAGCCTTCAATTGAATTAATACAACTAAGTAAGCATAAACTCCCGATCAATCCAGCTTTTTCTCTGTGATAATACGGGCAAATCTGTGCAATCCGTGTTTAAGCAAAAAATGCGTTCCTTTGTATCCGTATAAAATCCATTTGCAATGAAATTTGATGATTACCGAATATCTTCCGATATAAAAGAAAACCTGGCAACTTTGGGATTCCGCCGCCCTACTGACATTCAATATAAAGCGATTCCCCCAATCCTGAAAGGCGATGATGTTTTGGCCATTGCGCAAACGGGTACCGGAAAAACAGCCGCTTTTGCAATTCCGGTAATTGATATCATCCATCAGCAAAAAAGAAGCAGCAGAAGCGAATTTATCAGTTGCCTGGTCATGGCTCCAACGCGGGAACTTGCCCTTCAGATTACCGAAGTTTTTCAAACCATCGGCAAGCATACCCGCGTGAAAACGGCCTGCGTTTTTGGTGGCGTTGAACAGGATCGTCAAATTACAATGCTCAAAAGTGGTGTTGACATTTTAGTGGCCACACCCGGACGGATGTTCGACCTGGTTAGCCAGGGTCATATTCTTTTAGATCATATTCAAATCCTTATCCTTGATGAAGCCGACCACATGCTTGCACTGGGTTTCATCAAAGACATCAGACAATTGATTCATCGTCTACCGAAAAAACGGCAAACGCTTTTCTTTTCGGCTACCATCAATCCCGAAATCAAGGAATTGGCGTACTCGCTTGTTATAAATCCCATCCGAATTGAAATCTCGCCCAAAGATCCGGTAGCCAAGAATGTCACGCATTCGGTTGCCATGATCGACATGGACGATAAACGTTTTTTCCTGGAAAGGATGATCAAAGAAAACTCCGAAGCCAAAATACTTGTTTTTATACGCACCAAAGTCAGGGCTGAACGGGTATTTAAAGCCATGGAGCGAGTCGGCATTAAAAGCCTGACCATCCACGGCGACAAAGAACAGAAAGACCGGTTGAACGTTTTGAACCTTTTCAGAACCGGCGAAGCAAAAGTTCTGATCGCAACAGATGTCAGCGCCCGCGGGATCGACATTCCAGATGTGGATTATGTCATTAATTACGA
>Ga0302288_1002701_pt1 | contig 10207 bp, 9 predicted proteins | sample III_Fen_N1_1_FD_194549 | JGI IMG/M metagenome (GOLD analysis project Ga0302288, IMG submission 194549) | Peat permafrost microbial communities from Stordalen Mire near Abisko, Sweden - III_Fen_N1_1 | ecosystem: Environmental > Terrestrial > Soil > Wetlands > Permafrost | place: Sweden: Abisko...
TCTTATATGTTTTAAAATACATTTTGCAATAATTTTTTCTATCCCAAACCTATACAAGCAGTTAGAAAATAAAAAATGGGGGGGGTAAAATTAAGTTTGTTATTCATAGTTTTACTTCATACATTTACAAAACAAACCATAAGTTTAGCTGCCAGTTTAAAGATAATCAGGAAGAACGCTCGTTCAGGGAAAGATTTGGCAACTATTGGTAATGTTGGTCAACTGACATTATAAACAAAAACACCTATCGCTATAATGGCTTTGACTGTAACGAATTAGACTGTCAATAAAATAAATGCAATTTAAATAATAACAAAACAACCCGACATTTTGCCGGGTTGCCAAACAAATATAATTATTTAATAACCGGGCAAGGAAGTTACCGCTTACCTGCCCACAAACTTTGTAAAACTATGAAAAAAATTGAATTATTTTTAATCGCGTGTTTTGTCGTTCTATCGTTTGGCGCGATGGCGCAAATTCAAATTAATTCGTCTGGTTATGTTGGGATAGGGACTGCGCCCAATTCCAGTTATAAGCTTAATGTTGGCGGAAGTAGCTATTTTAGTGGAAGCTCATATATTAATGGGAACAGCTACTTCTACTATCCTACAGTAATGAGTGGCTCTTCTACTAATTCTCCATTTTTGGTAGTTTCCGGAAATACAGGATCGGCTCCTAATGTATATATTGCCGGCACTACCACGGGTAATTATATTTTATCTATTAATGGCAACGCCCTTGCAAGCGGTTATTGGCAGGGTTCCGACAGTAAGCTCAAGAAGAATATAACTCAATTGGACGGGAAATTGATGCTATCGAAAATAATGAATATTGATGGTAAAAAGTATGAGTTTAAAAGTAAGGAAGAGCTTAAAGAGGTTTATTCCAAATTGAGTAGCGATACTTTGATCTCTAAAATGATCCCCCAGTTTTCGAAAGGGGAACAATACGGGTTTATTGCACAGGAAATAGAAAAAGATTTTCCTGAATTGGTCAAAACCGATTCGGTAACTAAGCTAAAAGCCGTTAATTACGAGGGGATGATCCCTGTTCTGTTGCAGGTAATAAAAGAACAACAAACACAACTGACCCAACTTCAGCAGCAAATAGACCAAATTGCAGGTACTTCAACCCTGAAAAGCGCCTCAACAACCACCGTGACAACGGATAATTTAACTGAAACAAAAGCCAGTTTAGATCAGAACATTCCCAATCCGTTTAGCAAAGAAACCAAAATTGGCTGTTATATTCCCGATGGTTCAACTACTTCAATGTTGTATATCTACAACATGAATGGAACCCAATTGCAGCAATACAATCTAAGCGGCCAAGGGAAACAAACTGTAACCATTAATGGCAACAGCTTTCAACCGGGAATGTACCTTTACGCACTTGTTGTCGATGGCAAAGAAGTGGATACCAAACGGATGATTTTAACGAAATAAAACACCATGAAAACATATTATATACTTATTTTTTTAATCCTCTTCTCACTTATCTGCAAAAGTCAGGAATACAGTCTCTCGCTCTATTTTGAGGATTCCATTGGAAACAGGGATACGCTCTATTTTGGAGAAGATTCCTCGGCTACTTTTGGTATTGACGAACAGCTTGGTGAAGTTAACCTTATAAATGAACCGTTAAATTCAACCTTTGATGTTTTTTTTACAGATGCAGTTACCGGTGAAATGTACGATGGTGGTTTTGATTGTTACCTGGAAAAACCACAAACGCTAACATATATTTCTAAAAAACAGTTTAATGATTTTCATGATTCTCACTTTAGCCTTTATGATTGGATTGAACTTGGCATGATCTCAAAACACTGGCCGGTTACCATATCATGGAATCAAAAGGAAATGGCTGATTATGTTTCTGCTCAGGGACGTCCCCTATGGAACTTATATATGTATAGCTGGAACCCGCCAGTTAGTTTGATAGGAGATATTCATTGCTGCGGATATTGGCCTAATAACTATACTCTTCTAAACGAAACTTCACAAGTTTCCGTTGAACAACGTAATTTTTGTCACTATACTACAACAATCGCAAAAGACTCTATTAGTCTTTTTTTTATCTATTATTCATCTTATACAGGTCTTGCAGAAGCCATCAAAGGAAATGCAAGTTTCAGGTACGACCCTAAGGAGAAGGTTATTTTATTTTTAAACGATGGTGAACCAAAATCAGGTACAATAGAAGTTTGTGATATATTGGGAAGAGTCCGGATAAGAAAATCCATAGATAATTTTACCGGCACAAACCTTAAAATTGATGCAAATAGGCTGTCAAATGGAACCTTTATCATTCGATTTTCTTCTATTAAAGCTCATTCCCAATCATTAATCAAAAAAATACAGATACTATGAAAAAATCTATCATATTCATTCTAATAATTCTATTTTGCAATAATCTGAAGGCACAGATATTTGAGGATATTTGCTCTACAGAAGGAAGCCCTGCACTGAAGTCAGCTGCATTACTGGATTTTAGTGACATTAGTGGAGAACCCATTAAATATGTCCGTGTAAATCTAGTTTTTCTGAGAAAGGATAATGGCACTGGTGGTTTTCAGGAAAATAATCAAGCTCATCAACAATACATTAATGACAAGATGAATATCTCGAATTATTACATGGCCAATATCCCTTCAGGTTATGATCCGCTTTGTTATGATGGTTCGTCTGGTACCTTGAGCGATTCGAAAATCAGATTTGTGTATAACGTGATGTATGTTGACAATACTAACGCCTGGAAAAATCAAAGCAGTGCCATAGCCACGTTAAACAACTCAATTGTGCAGAGTAATCCATATCCCGCAATTAGTGTTTTTTATACCGAAGAGGAAACATCATTTCAAAATATCGTAACTAATCAAAATTGTCCAAATACTAATACTGGAATTCCAAGTACAAGTTGGACATATCTTCCAACTGCAAATTTCAATGAAAACTTGCAGGTAAACATGCGTGGTTGTTTTACCAAATATTACTGGATGATGAATTGTGTTGTAGGAAACAGTTATTGGGGCTCTCCCAATGAAAGTACAGTTTATGGATGGTTGGGGGCAGGAAGAATAGAGGCGCATGAATTATGTCATGACCTGAATATAATTGACATAGATAAACCAAATGGAGAATGTGCCCAACATTTAATGATGCACAATAGTGGTGGCTATGGTAATTTTTTGAGTCCAAAAGAGATCGCAGACATGCATGAAGCACTTTCGCTATTTAGTTCTAGAAAATATGTTTTGGAAGACACTTATTCAACAACACCATTGTCAATTCCTCAAAATACAACTTGGTCAGATAATATTCGTATTTACAGGGGATTGAATATACAAAGCAGTGCGCAGTTTCAATTAACGAATGAATTGATTATACCATCTCAAGTTGATATTTTGGTACAAGGTGCCTCAAACTTTATTGCATCCGGCGCAACTATTCATACACCCAGCACAGCTTCAACACTTGATTTGATTGTTCAGCAAAATTCTTCAGTTACATTGACTAATTCAACAATCGAAAACTGTAATGTTTCAGTACAATCGGGTTCATTGACGCTCAATAATGCTATTATTGATATTGGTAACAATGGAAATTTTTCGGTTGAAGTAGGTAGTACATTAACTTTTAACAGTGGGACAATCCAATAATTGACGACACCTAAGGAATCCATCTTTCAAAAAGAGATGGATTCCTTGTTCAAAACATAAACGGTAAAGGAAAGCAATCTGTAACCATTAACGGCAACAGTTTTCAACCGGGGATGTACCTCTACTCTCTAGTTATTGATGGCAAGGAGGTGGATACGAAACGAATGATTTTAACAAAATAATACTCCTATTATGAAATTCACTTTGTTGTTACTATTCTGTTTTATTTCGATACAGGTTTTTTCTAAAAAAGTGTCGGAAGAAAAAGCAAAAAAAATTGCAGAGAACTGGAGCGTTATGAAAATGAGCAAATCAAAAGGTGATATAGATATAGATAAGAAGATTCATTTTATAAGCAATAATGATACAAGTTTATATGTTTTCAATTTTAAAAATGGAGGTTTTGTAATTGTACCAACTGATGATAATACATATCCAGTTATGGCTTATTCGAATGATAATCAAATTGATTTGGACCATATAGAACTTATACTGCGCGATTGGCTTTATTATTATGCAGATATGATAAAATTTAATAAGAAAGAGCCAAAAGAAAAGAATATTAAGAATAATTGGGAGAAAATTGAGGCGTGTATTTCATTAAAGAGTACTCAGACTACAGTCCCTTCACTATTCGAATCTACTCAATCATCAAGGTGGGCTTATTGGCGGCCTTACTTCAATCAGGCACCTCAAGCGCAATCTCAATATTATGAAGGATACAACAGTTGTGTTCCTGGCTCAATAGCTAGAATCATGAAATACTATAAATATCCTTTAATTGGTACTGGCATAGGTAGTGGATATAATAACGGAAGTTATTTCACGCAAAATATCAATTCTTTCTTTAATTATGATCAAATGCCCTTTCGGTTGACTTATTGCGGGAATGGTCAAAACAATTGCAATGATGGTTCTTTTAACCTAATACCCGGTGTAACTCAAGCACAAATCGACGAAGTGGGTAAACTTCAATATAATGCGGGCTTAGCTGCTGGAATGGAATGGTTGGGAATAGGAGATACGGCAAAAGCCATTGCTCCCCCAACAGGAATAACTGGATCTACTACAAACTGGATTAGTGCAATGGCAAATCATTTTTATTATGCTACTCCAACCAGTTCTGATTATTGGAGTTCATCTAAAATTACAGCCGATCCTACAGGTTTTAAAAGTGGTTTAAGAAGCAGTTTAAATAATGGATATCCTATTCTTTTTAGATATGATACATCGGCAAATGGTGGCCATGCAGTCGTCATAGACGGATATGAAAACGATAATTATTTTCATTTTTCCATGGGTTTTGGAGGTTATATGGATGCCTATTATTACTTGTTCAGTAGCGATAATGATGGCGTTCACTTGCCTAGACCCAGCATTATTTGGGCAGGACTAGACGCTTGTATGAACATTAGGCCAAATTGTCCGTCTAGCCAAGATGTAACGGTAACGAATAAAACTGTTTCTAATGGTACTGGTGAGCTCATTCAATCAGGAAACGACTTGTTGATAGATCATGTTACCATTCAAGCAGGAGGCCGGGCTGTTCTTCGGGCTGACCATGCAATTATTATTTCAAACGATTTTGAAGTGGCCCTTGGAGGCGAAGTATTGATGCTTTGTAAACCTTGTACTAATTAATTCTACGATCATGAAAAGTTTATTTATCTTATTGCTTTTAATAGTGCTTGTAATCCCAACATTTGGCCAAAATGTTTCTGTATTAGATGCTTCTCTAAAATGGAATATTGGATACCATTGTGTTAATGTCGATCCTATTCATCCCTCCGATACCTGGTCAACTGGATTTTTCCATACTGAAGGCGATACCGTATTTAATGAAAAACATTACCAAAAACTAATAGCTTGTGTGGATTCGCTTTGTGATCAAAATAGGTTTAAAAATTATGTTCGCGAGGAGGGAGGCCGAATTTTCTTTGCCAATAAAACAGAAGAATTGATTCAATATGATTTCAATTTACAAAAAGGCGATACCATGATTTTGAATTTTTTGTGGAATATTCCTAGGGAAATGCCGTTATACATAAGGATTGATTCAGTGGATACAATGAAATTTATGGATCAAAAAGCACGTAGAGTACAGTATGTTACAGTTTTAGATTATTATAATAGAGAACTCGGTACTTCTTCAATAAATGATGTTTTTGTTGAAGGGATTGGATCGTTGAAGTTCGGCATACAATACCCAAGAATATTCGTTACCGGAGAATCCTCATGTTTTCCAAGTTTGCTATGTTTCTATATGGATAAGAATTTAATCTATTCCAACACGGAAATCAATAATTGTTACCTAAGTACTGGCTTATTGCAATTAAAACAACCCGAATTAATTCAAGTTTCTACCAACATCCCAGGAATGTTGGAAATCCAACTTATTGAAGCTAAAACTGGCAGACTATTCATTTTTGATCTCAATGGCAAACAAATTTTAGGGCAAGCTGTCAATCAATCGGATGCCCAATTCTGCCTGCCTTCAGTCGGCGTTTATCTTTATCGCTTTGTATCCGACAAAGGCAAAGTGCAAAGCGGGAAAGTGTTGATTGAATAGTTCTTTTTCAGGCAATACATAATGATAATAAGGGATTCCATCTTTCGAAAGGGAGATGGAATCCTTGAATTGCAGCAATATAGTATAAACGGCAAAGGGAAACAATCCGTGACCATTAACGGGAATAGCCTTGAACCTGGAATGTACCTCTACTCACTTGTTATTGACGGCAAGGAAGTAGATACAAAACGGATGATTTTAACGAAGTAAAGTATATCTATATAATAGGATACGTTTTGTTTCAGGAATCTGAGTATTTAGTTTTATCTATAACTTTTTTAAAACATCATTGATGAAAAACTACTTAGTAATAATTTCAATTCTTTTTGGTTTTACCTCAAAAGCCCAAATCTATCATACATTTCCGACCAAGAATACTATCTGGACACAAATGAGCCCAAATCCAATTTATTTTGAGCATGATATATTTCATATCTATGCTTTAAAGGATAACGATACCACCATCAACGGCAAGCTATACCACAAACTGTATAACTCCGAAGACACCATTTTTACTGAAAAAGAACTCTGTGGCGGTATTAGGGAGGAAAACAAAAAGGTATATTTCTATGCATTGGATTCATTGTCTTACCCAATGGAACAAACAATACCTGGAACTGAATACTTGTTGTATGACTTTTCGTTGAAAGTTGGCGATATTATAACCAGAGATTCTTTTAGAATATCAGGTCCAGATTTATTCGTGTCGAAAATTGATAGCATTTTAATTGGTACGGAATATCGAAAAAGCATCACTTTTGATAATGTATGGTATTTGACTTGGGTTGAGGGAATTGGTTCTTTAAGAGGAATAATCACCATGAATGGACCTTATCCTACTGGTTACGGGTCAATGAATAATTTAATTTGTTTCAGGCAAAACAATGAAATATTGTATCACAATTCGGGTTACGATGACTGCTTTTACAAAAACGATTATAATTCAATTAACGGCAATAAAGCCGTAAAAGAAATTACAATTGAACCAAACCCCGTTTCTACAACATGTAAATTGAGTTATACTGAAAATTATAATCAAATACAGATAGTTAACATGTTTGGCATAGTTGTACGCGAATACAATGTTAACGGGCAAACATCAACTATTGTTGATAGAAACGGACTGCCATCTGGCATTTATTTTATAAAACTGAATGGACATGGAGTAGTTGGCGCAACGATAAAAGCAATTTTCGACTGAGCAAATACTACGGCCTTAGTTTTAATTCTCATTGTTAATATTTTAAATGGACATAAATATGAAAAATAATAATTTTATACCGCGATGGTTGATTTTTGCCATTTCGGCAGTATTTCCTTTCCTGGTTAACGGTCAAAGCAGTAACTTGTCGTTCGGTATTACCGGTATTGAACGTGTTACGCTAACCGATGGAGTAAGTAATTACGAAAAGGTTCAATTAAAAGGATCATTCCTGTCGCGTGATGTCGGCAAACCTTGTTTGCCTGTTTTTTATTACAAGTTTTATGTACCTAAAGGGAAAGTTGTAACCGGAGTTAGCTATGAAAGTTCCGGAATAAGCCAGCTTAAACTTGACTATGACTTACTTCCGGCACAACATTCTGTATTGCTTTCACAAGCGGGTAAGGATATATCATTTGATTCTCCCGATCCTGCTGTTTATAGAAAGAATGCTTTATACCCCCAAACACAAGCCGCCGTGTTTCGTTCCGATTTCATCGATGGCGACCTTGAGGTTGTTACAATTGAATTTTATCCAATGCAATACAATCCGGTGCAGAAGCTGATTCAAATGACAACTGGCGGGATATTAAGTTTAACAACAAGTTCAACAACAAAACTGTCCAATTTTCCAGATCATGCCCATGGAAAAGAATCTGTTGGTTTATTACGGTCAATAGTCGAGAATCCTAACGATGTTTCCCCTACACTACAAAATCCGGTTCCGCCAATTGGACTAAAATCAGCACAGGTAGCATGGAATGTGCCATTTTACGAATATGTAGTAATAACATCAAGGGCATTGAAACCTGCATTTAATAAGTTCATAGCATGGGAAAAACGGAAAGGCTACAACGCCGGAGTAGTGTGTATTGAAGATATCGTAGCCGATGCAAATGCTGTACATGGCAATCCAATTTCGCCCGATAATTCGCGAACAACTGACGATGCAGGTAAATTAAGAGCCTATTTGACTGCCGGGTTTAACAATACTACAGCTAATACTACTTATTGTTTGTTGGGTGGCGAACCACCAATAGTACCAATACGATATGGATGGGCTTTCGATGACTCAGGCAATAATCTTACTTGGGCAAATGGAGCGGCCCAAATACCTTCTGATTTATATTTTTCTGATTTGCAAACCGATTGGACGAAAGGTAGCACAGATAAAACCGGGGCTTATTACAATAATGGGGGAACCGATAAATTCGATTATGGAGCGGAAATATATGTTGGCCGTTTATTGTGCAATTCCGAATCAGATATAACAAAATGGACTGATAAAGTTATATTATATGAGCAAAACCCAGGCAATGGTGATTATTCCTATCTTTCAAAGTCACTATTTACAGAGGCAGATGGTTTGGGTACTATAAGCTTGAGCGCTTTACCTCCTATCTTTACAACTACGACCGAAACAGTATGGAACGAATTATCATCTGACAATGCTGCTTCCAGCACCGAGCCACATTTTCCCAAAGGAGCTGATGTAATTGCAGAGCTTAACAACCATTATGGTTTTTATAGTGTTTTTAATCATGGTAATCCTTGCTCATTCGCCACTGCCACTTATGGAAATAACGATTGGGAGAATAAGACAGGAGGCATTCCTCACAGGTACCAGGTAACATCATCTGACGATTTTATAAATGATGCAAACATTACACGTGAAAATGGCAATGGCTTTGATAACCTTACAAATTTTAATTTTCCCACAATTATTTATTCCATTAGTTGTTCAAATATGCCGTATGACAATTATGATTACTGGGGAGTAAATCATAAAATAGCCAGTGGAACGAGAACGCTGGGGACATCATTTACTGTTGCTAACAACGGCGGCGGTCCGGCTTTTCTTGGAAATACCCGCGTTGGATGGTCTGGCACTGCTAATGATCTTGAGACTGCTTTTTTTAATAACTTAACGTCATTCCCACAGGTTGGTATAGCAGAAGCAAAGTCAAAAGTCGGGTTTTCTGATCATTGGACCTGTTTAACGCATAACCTTATCGGTTGTCCTGAAATGCCTATGTGGACAGCAACACCTACTACTTTTAATGGTTCGGTTTCTGAGAACGGTACAAGTGTAACTGTAAGTACCGGAGGTGTTGTAGCTGATAAAATTTGTGTAATGAGCGCCGTAAACGATGGATATTTTCAGGTTCAACCTGGTGTGTTGTCCTATACTTTCCCAGGTGTTTCCAAACCTTATTATGTAACCATAACAAAAGCCAATTACCTCCCCTTCCAGAATCCTCTTACAAATGTGCTGATAGAGAATAAAACCTTAACTTCTTATATCTATTTGAATTGTCAAACGCTCTCTGCCGGATATGATGTTGATCCAAATAGTTCACCCGATGGAAATGTTGTAATAGCCAATGGGGCGAATGTTACTTTTGATGCGACAGGGGATATCATTCTCGCTGGTGGATTTGAAGTTCAAGTTGGTGCAACTTTTGAAGCAAAGTAATTAGGTTATATACTTCCTAATGATAGTTAGCAAATAGATTCCATCTTTCGAAAGGGAGATGGAATCCTTATTTTTGAACGGATACCAGCAACACCTCCTGTTCATTGAAACAGATTAACCATTACAAAACCCGACTTCGCCCCGAGTCGAGAACCTTCCACATTTCAGTGGCTATACAACCGCAAATCAAATTATTTGGGTTAATAGACAAAAAGTAGGCTGTTTACTTCTAGAAACATCGGTATCATTAGCTTTGTGGCATTTGAAAGTATATGAATAAAAAATCTGCATTTTTTGTGG
>Ga0302288_1002703_pt1 | contig 10206 bp, 10 predicted proteins | sample III_Fen_N1_1_FD_194549 | JGI IMG/M metagenome (GOLD analysis project Ga0302288, IMG submission 194549) | Peat permafrost microbial communities from Stordalen Mire near Abisko, Sweden - III_Fen_N1_1 | ecosystem: Environmental > Terrestrial > Soil > Wetlands > Permafrost | place: Sweden: Abisko...
CCGAAGATGCATTTAAATACCTAAATAATTTACATACGCTGGATCAACAGTACGATTTGATTATTCTTGATCCGCCAGCTTTTGCCAAACATCGCGAAGCTTTGCGTAATGCGCTAAAAGGTTATAAACGGTTGAATGCGAAAGCTTTTGAGCAAATTAAGCCGGGGGGAATTTTGTTTACTTTCTCTTGTTCGCAGGTGGTTACCAAAGACCAGTTTCGTTTGGCGGTGTTTAGTGCTGCAGCCGAAAGTAAACGCAATGTCCGTATTTTACACCAGCTTTCGCAACCGGCCGATCATCCCATTAATATTTATCATCCCGAAGGAGAGTATTTAAAAGGATTGGTGCTTTGGGTAGAATAGTTATCAGTTGACAGTTTTGATATGTGATTTTTTCGGGAATGGTAAGATATCGTGTCAACGGAAGAGTCGTTTAAATCAGTATTTTTTTGCAGGAAATATCACATTTTCTAACTTTAAAAGAAGAAAAAATGAATTTCTTGCAATTTTTTTACTAAAAGTATTGTTTTTTTAATATCAATCGTTATATTTGCAGTCTAAACAATTCTATTCACCTTTAAAATCTAAAACGCCTATTGCCAAGAATTACTTTGAACCTCAAAATTAAAAGTAATGAAAAATTTGATTCAATTAACTGATGATGAATTGGTAAAATTGTATGAGAATGGTAATAATCAAGCGTTTGAAATTTTATTATTACGTTATAAATCAAAAGTATATACTTATATTTATTTGATTGTACGTAATCGGGAACTCACCGAAGATATTTTTCAGGACACTTTTATTAAAGCCATTGCTACCATTCAACAGGGTCGTTACGTCGAATCCGGTAAGTTTTTGGCGTGGATTAACCGGATTGCACACAATCTGATTATCGACCATTTCCGTCGCGAAAAGAACGAAAACACATTCTCAGCTGATGCAGTGGACTACGATATAGTGAACAATGCCAAGCTTTCGGAAAAAAGTGTGGAAGATACCATGTCGAACGAGCAGGTGCTGACTGATGTTGTTCAATTGATTGACTTACTGCCAGTATCGCAGCAGATGGTAATTCGCATGCGTTATTTCGAGGACTTAAGTTTTAAAGAAATTGCCGAAAAAACGAATGTAAGTATCAATACTGCTCTTGGTCGTATGCGTTATGCATTGCTAAATATGCGTCGCATTGCCGCCGAAAAAGATGTTTATCTGGAGCTTAAATAAAATTTCCAATTGAATAATTCCCAATTTCCATTTAAAAGGTTTAGTATCTTGAATTAATCATTTTTTTCAATTGGAAATTAGAAATTGAAAAATTATTTCATTGGAAATATACTATTTTGCAATTGCCTGCGTTTTAGTAATATACTTCTAAAAATTTAAAGGTGCCTATGCAAAAACTCTCTACATCATTAAAAAAAACTGATTTAATTTCTGAAAAAAGGCGACTAGAAAATAGTCAACAAATGCAACCACAACCTGCTACATTACAGAAGATTCTTCAATTTGCATCTGCGTACAGAGTTGCGAAAATAGCCGACAATCAGTTCGTTGAATTGTTTTTAAATTAAAGAATTTAAGACTTCCAAATTTTTGGAAGTCTTTTTTTTATTATATTTGCAGGATTAAAATTCCTTTATTGATATAAAGGATACATGTAAAATTTTTATGAACAAAATAATTTCTCCATCCCTGTTAGCTGCCGATTTTGGAAACTTGAAAGCTGCCTGTGAAATGATTAATGCCAGCGAAGCCGAGTGGCTTCATATCGACGTTATGGATGGTTCTTTTGTCCCCAATATTTCCTTCGGTTTTCCGGTACTTAAAGCAGTTAGAAAGTATTGTAAAAAAACGCTTGATATTCATCTCATGATTGTTCATCCCGAGAAATATGTGAAGCGTTTTGTCGAAGCAGGTGCAGGTATGTTGACTTTTCATTTTGAAACAACCGAAAATCCTAAGGCTGTGATTGAACAAATCCGTGCCGAAGGTATTAAAGTAGGTATTACCATTAATCCCGATGTACCTGTCAGTGTTCTCGAACCTTATGTGGAATATGTGGATATGGTGCTGTTGATGAGTGTTTTTGCCGGTTATGGTGGTCAGAGTTTTATAGAAAGCACCTACGACCGAATCGATGAATTGCGCGAAATAATTAAACGCAAAAATTCCGATTGCCTGATAGAAGTTGATGGTGGTGTTAGTGTTCAGAATGCTTCTAAGCTTTTTGAACATGGTGTAAATGTGTTGGTTGCCGGAAGTGCCGTTTTTAAAAGTGAAAATCCTATTGAAACAATTCATACTTTGCTAAATGCCTAGCCTATGGACTTTTTGCAACGGACTCCTTTTTTTCGGTTGTTGCTTCCTTTTATAGTTGGTATAGTGCTATATCAATATGTGGAACTATTGCAATGGAGTTTGTATGCTATATTTGGGTTATCATTAATGCTTGTTTTGTTGTCGTTTGCAATTCGTGTTCCAAAACGACAATTTCAATTCCGTTGGCTTTTTGGCTGCGGAATTTTTTTGTTTATGCTCTCAATGGCATATTTTCTAAGTGCTGAACAAGAAAAGACCGACTTTTTTGATCATCTTCATCAAAAAGGAATTTATCGGGTTGAATTGATTTCTGCTCCGGTAGAAAAAACAAAATCGTATATGTGTAAAGCCGATGTGTTGGAATTTTACGATTCGGCATGGAAACCAGCTCATGGACAGGCTGTTCTGTATTTTCAAAAAGACATACAAACTTCAAAATTATTGTTTGGTGACAGGCTTTTGGTGGAAGCTAAATTTGCTCCACCCGAAAAACCGCTAAATCCCGATGGTTTTGATTATGCGACCTATTTGAAACGGCAGGGAGTAGGAGCGACTTGTTATATTTCTTCCGGTTCATGGAAAATGACAGATAGGAACGCGTCATTTTCTATCAGGCGGGAAGCCGATAAATGGCGGAACTATTTGTTGGATGTGTATCGGAAATTCAATATACAGGGTGATGAATTTGCAGTGTTGGCGGCATTAACACTGGGTTATACAGATGATTTACAGCCCGATTTGCGGGCAAGTTACAGTGCAACAGGTGCTATGCATATTTTGTCGGTTTCTGGAATGCACGTTGGGGTGGTTTATATAGTGATAGCATTTTTGCTGGGATTTTTAAATAAAACGAGGCGGCAGAAGGTTTTTAAGGGTTTATTTATCATGCTTTTTTTGTGGGCGTATGCTTTTCTCTCGGGCATGTCGGCTGCGGTGATTCGTGCGACGCTGATGTTTTCATTTGTAGCCTTGGCAACTTGTTTTGAACGAAAATCGCAGATTTACAATACCATTTTTATGTCGGCATTACTAATGCTGCTTATACATCCAAATTTCTTGTATGATGTTGGTTTTCAATTGAGTTATTCGGCCGTATTGAGTATTATTTTCTTTCAACCAATTATCGATAAACTATATAAACCAACCAATAAAGTTGGACGTTTTGCATGGGAAATGTTTTCGGTTTCCGTTGCAGCTCAACTAGGAACTACCCCTTTTACGTTGTATTATTTTCAGCAATTTCCGAATTATTTTTTAATCACCAATTTTTTTGCCATTCCGCTTTCCAGTTTGGTTATTTATTTAGCTATTGGTTTGTTAATGACTTCTTTTGTTCCATATCTCTCGGTTGCGGTAGGTTTTTTGCTGAAATGGTCGATATGGTTATTGAATTTTGTAATTGTAAGTATTCAACAATTGCCGTATTCGGTTTCTCATATTTCGGTTGATGTTCGGCAAACTGTGGTGCTGTTTGTTGCAATATTCTGTTTATCAGGATATTATTACACTAAAAAATTTGCACCGTTGTTTATAGGCTTAATGTGTCTTTTAGTGGCTTGTTTATTTAATTTGCAGGTGAATTACCAAACGCTGACATCGAAACGCATGATTGTTTATGCCGGTCAGAAAAACACCCACGTCAGTTTTATTCATCGAAATAAAAACACCGTTTTTACAACTGATTCGGTTGAGGTGGAGAAAATTGCCAGAACTTTTTGGCAAAATCAAAAATTGGAAAAGCCGAAATACATACAGAATTCACTTGAATTTGCTTATTTTGAAGGCAATAAAATAATGATTTTTACCAATGATGTATTTAAAAATAAGACCGTTTCAAAACCACTTGATCTTGATTATTTAATTGTTGGTAATAGTACGAAACCGAGAATTAAGCGATTGTTGGAATGCGTTCACCCTCAGAAAATTATTGTTGACAAAAGCATTTCTAAATGGTACACCGAGAATATCCGAAATGAATGCAAAGCAAGAGGAATTGGTTTTTATGCTGTTGCCGAGCAAGGTGCATTTGTTTTGAATATTAAAGATTAATTTACAAGGTGTTATAAGTCACTTAGAATCGTATTTTTTTGCTACTTTTGCATTCAATTTAAAACCGGACAAATGATTTCTAAAATTATTGCTGAAGACCTTATTACAAAGGTAAAAAAAGCCATTGATAGCGTTGATAAAATTGCCATCGTTGCGCATGTTGGTCCCGATGGTGATGCCATGGGTTCAACTTTGGCTTTGTGGCATTACTTAATGACTATCGGAAAAGAACCGGTGGTGATTGTTCCAACTGCATTTGCTTCGTTTTTGTCGTGGTTACCGGGTGCTGAACGAGTATTAATTTATGAGGATGCAAAAGAACAGTGTGATGAGATTTTTGCTAGTACGGAGCTTATTTTTACGTTAGATTTCAATCAGGCTAGTCGTATGGCTATGATGGCGGATGCGGTTATAAATGCTTCAGCTCCAAAGATTTTGGTTGATCATCATTTGCATCCGGGCGATTTTGCAAAAATAGCTATATCTTATCCCGAAATTTCATCAACAAGCGAGTTGATTTTCAGACTAATCTGCCGTTTAGGTGACTTTGCAAAAATAAATCTGGCATGTGCCGAATGTATTTATACAGGCATGATGACCGATACAGGTGGTTTTACCTATAATTCAAACGGTCAGGAAATTTATATCATTATAGCCGAATTAATAAAGTTAGGTATTGATAAAGATGAAATTTACCGAAAGGTTTTCAATACATATTCGGCTGACAGGTTGCGATTGATGGGCTTTTGTTTATTTCATAAAATGAAAGTGTACCCCGAATATCGTGCTGCTTTGATAACACTTACCGGAAAGGAATTGTATCAGTTTAATTTTCAAAATGGTGATGCAGAGGGCTTTGTAAATATCCCGCTTTCTATTCAAGGAGTCGATTTCTCCGTTTTTATGAGGGAAGATACCGATAAAATAAAAATTTCGCTTCGCTCGCAGGGAACTTTCCCTGCAAACAAAGTAGCTGCCGAGTTGTTTAACGGTGGTGGACATTTGAACGCTGCCGGTGGCGAAAGCTATATGTCGCTTGCCGAAACGGTAAAGAAATTCGAAGAAGCATTGCCTGATTATAAAGATTTTTTGGAATGACCCCAAACCCCTAAAGGGGCTAAAAAATGTAATTATTATATCAATAACTTATTTGAGCTATTCTAGTTCTCCTTTAGGGGCTATGGGTAGTATTTAGCATATGAAATACTTAATTATACTTGGCGACGGTATGGCGGATGAACCGATTACCTCGCTGGGAAACAAAACTTGCTTACAAGCGGCTAATAAGCCGAACATCGACAAAATTGCTGCTTTAGGACGTAGTGGCCTGTTGGATACAATTCCTGAAGGTTTTGCACCGGGTAGCGAAATTGCCAATATGAGTGTGCTTGGTTACGATGTAGATAAGGTTTTTGAAGGGCGCGGCTCGTTGGAGGCGGCAAGTATGGGCGTGGCTATTGAGGATGGCGAAATGGCCATGCGTTGCAATCTTATTTGCATTGCAGACAAAAAAATCAAGAATCACTCGGCCGGGCATATCAGCAATGAAGAAGCCAACGAACTGATTCTTTTTTTGCAAAAAGAACTTGGTAATGACGTGATAAACTTCTTTCCCGGAGTTTCATACCGCCATTTGTTGAAGATAAAAGGCGGTGTAAAGCACCTGAAATGCACTCCACCTCACGATGTTCCCGGAACGCCGTTTGCAGATGTAATGATTGAGGCGGAGATTGAAGAGGCAAAAGATACTGCCGATATACTCAATAAGTTGATTTTGCGTTCACAGGAATTATTGGAAAATCATCCGGTGAACCTGAAACGTGCAGCTGCCGGAAAAGATAAAGCCAATAGTATTTGGCCTTGGTCGCCGGGCTATAAACCAGCCATGAAGACTATGCAGGAACTTTATGGACTCAACAGTGGTTCAGTGATTTCGGCAGTGGATCTGATTCGTGGAATTGGTGTTTATGCCGGCTTAAAAGTGATACAAGTAGAAGGTGCGACTGGTCTTTACAACACTAATTACGAAGGAAAAGCACAAGCAGCTATCGATGCACTTCGCACAGACGATTTTGTGTATTTGCATATCGAAGCGAGCGATGAAGCCGGACATGAAGGAGATGTGGATTTGAAAATTAAAACCATCGAGTATCTTGATAGGCGTGTTGTAAAAACAATTTTCGAGGAAGTTTCATCTTGGAATGAACCTGTTACCATTGCTATTTTACCGGATCATCCAACACCTTGCGTTTATAAAACTCATACCAATTCACCTGTTCCGTTTATTATTTATCGTCCGGGAGAAAAGGCAGATGATGTGGTTGCTTACGATGAGTTTGCTGCTGAAAAAGGAAGTTACGGGTTACTGAGGGGAGCCGAATTTATGCAAGAATTGGTTAAGAACCTTTAACCCCTAAAGGGGAATTGAGCAAGTTTCGGTTTTTAGAATATAGTTTAATTATTCAATACTAACTTTATCCCCCTTTAGGGGCTAGGGGTCATTTTATGAAATATTACAGTACCAACAAAAAAGTGAGTGGCGTAAGTTTGCAAGACGCCGTAGTGAAGGGATTAGCCGAAGATAAAGGCTTGTTTATGCCCGACTCAATTAAAATATTGCCTCAATCGTTTTTTGATACGATAGAGACTTTGTCGTTTCAGGAAATAGCTTACACGGTAGCCGATGCATTCTTTGGTGAAGATGTTGAAGCGGAAGCACTGAAGAAAATCGTGTACGAAACGTTGAATTTTGACGTGCCGTTAGTACATGTAAATGATAATATCTATAGTTTGGAGTTGTATCACGGACCAACATTGGCGTTCAAAGATGTAGGTGGACGTTTTATGTCGCGTTTGTTGGGATATTTTATCCAGAAACAAAGCGAGAACAACGTAAAAGTGTTGGTGGCAACTTCAGGCGATACAGGAAGTGCTGTGGCTAACGGCTTTCTTGGCGTGGAAGGCATTCATGTGTATGTTCTTTATCCCAAAGGGTTGGTAAGTCCAATTCAGGAATGCCAGTTTACAACCTTGGGACAAAATATTACTGCGCTGGAAGTTGAGGGTACGTTTGACGACTGTCAGGCATTAGTAAAATCAGCTTTTATGGACGATGAACTGAATGCAAAGTTGAAACTGACTTCAGCCAATTCAATCAATGTAGCACGCTTTTTACCGCAATCGTTCTATTATTTCTACGCTTATGCGCAACTGAAAAAACTGGGAAAAGCTAAAGATGTGGTTATGTGCGTGCCAAGTGGAAACTTTGGGAATATCACTGCCGGACTTTTCGGTAAGAAGATGGGATTACCCATAAAACGCTTTATTGCAGCCAATAACCGTAATGATATTTTCTTTCAATATCTGCTGACTGGCAAATATAGTCCTCGTCCGTCGGTTTCTACTATTGCCAATGCAATGGATGTAGGTGACCCAAGTAATTTTGCCCGTGTGCTGGACTTATACGGTTCTTCGCACGAAGCTATTTCGTCCGAAATTAGCGGTGTGAGCTACAACGATGAGCAGATTGCTGAAACACTGAAAGCGTGCAAGAAAGAAACCGGATATTTGCTCGACCCACACGGTGCTGTTGGCTATAAAGCATTGCAGGAAGGATTAGATTCAAATGAAATAGGGGTATTCTTGGAAACAGCTCATCCTGCCAAGTTCCTTGAAACGGTTGAAGGTATTATTGATGAAAAAGTAGAAATTCCACAGAAATTGCAGGAGTTTATGAAAGGCGAAAAGAAAAGTCTGCCAATGACAAAAGATTTCGAATCTTTTAAAAGGTATTTGATGACCATTTAAAAACGGCTGAAAAATACCAGGTAAAAGGAAAAGCGAGTGAATCAATCTGATTTACCCGCTTTTTTTATTCTTCAATTCGTTTTACGAAATCTTCCCAGTTCATCTTCCATGGATCGGTTTTCCGACCCGGTGCAATATCACTATGACGAAGCAAGTATTTAATTTTGTACCGATTCTTAATGTCTTTTACCAGTGCAGTTAATGATTTTATTTGTTTTTCGGTGGGTGAATCTATGCTGTCATTTGTTGTGATAATTTCAATTCCTATTGAACAGGAGTTTATGCCTGTCCGTCCATCCGGCAAAGAACTTTTCCCTGCGTGAAAGGCAATATCTTTTTCTTTTACTAATTGATAAATTACTCCATTACGATCGATAATATAGTGTGAACTAACTCCGTACCGTGAAAATTGTTTGATAACTAAATCAACATTATATTTATCACCTTCACCAGCATTAAAAACAGAATGAACAATTACGGCATCTATCTTTCTTGTTTGAGTAGTGCGGAATCCAAAATCAACATTTTTGTTCACGATTTTTAATTCGTTTTGACCCCATACAGTCGAACAATTTGTTGTGATTAATATGCTGATTAATAATGATTTGGTGTATGTTTTGCTGAACATTAGTTACATTATAGCGAGTTTTTTTAAACGTTGTAATCTATAATTGGTAAATTTGAATGTGGCCTGTTTTGGACCAAGATAGAACCTGAAAATCAGTTCATCTGTTTGTTTAAGCGATTCTATCATTTCAGGTGTAAATCGGATGATGAATTTTTCTTCGTACCAATTTTCGGTATTTGAAACGGTCTTCGATTCTGTCTTGACTTTCGCACTATCTTTTACAGATGTAGCTTCGGTTTTTGATTCTAAACGTGATTTGTATTCTGTTTCCTGATTTTCAATATTTATTTGGTAACTTTTCCCAGACGCTTTCATAAAGCACTCATTTTCTAGTTTAAAACTAGATGAATTCCGGTTAAGAACAAAATAGGCATTTAAAATTTCGCCCGATTCAGAATTACATTTTTCAAAAACTATACTTGTTGAAACAGCATTGCTACCGAAGTGTTCCGATGAAGTAGCACCGATTTCTAACGTGGTTTTTCTCGAATGTTTAAATTCATCTATCTGAGTATTTAAAGGATAAAACACAGAACAACCAGCTAAAGTAAAAGAAAATAGTATAAGCAGAAACAGTTTATTTTTCATAAGTTCTTTAAATAATATCTGCCACAAAGTTAATAAAAAAGTTTCGAATGTAATTATTTTTATTTCATGAAGAGTCCGTTAAAATACATCCAAACAATATAACGTGCAAATTTACCCAGAAGCATTGAGATAGCCACTAACCACCATCTACAGCGGAAAAATCCGGCTGCAACAGCAATAACATCTCCAACTCCAGGTAAGAATGAGAAAAACGCAAACCAATCGCCATGCTTGTGAATTCGAGCTTCGAATTTATTAATTTTTTCTTTTTTTACTCTCAGGTATTTTTCAATCCATACCATTTTCCCCAATCGTCCTAAATAATAACACGACATACCGCCTAACCAATTTCCAAGCGTTGCCACCCAAACACAAGTCCAAGCGTCTAAACCACCAAAGACCATTGCAGAAAAAATCACTTCGGAACTAAAAGGCACGACAGTTGCTGCCAAGAAAGAAGCAATAAAGAGGCCGAGGTAGCCAAGTCCCATTAATCCGGTCATTTAATCAGTATGTATTTGGAAACTACGTAAGCAATATTTACAAAGCAGAAAACAATGAATATTATTCCGTAGAAATTACTGTGTTTCAGCGTAAATGGATGTGAGAAAATTAACGAAAAAATTAATGCGATGAGCGGTAAAAAAAGTGCAAACTGATTTCGGAAGATAAAGGATAATACAAGAAGTGATAGTAATAATAATACCAAGAAATTCAGTTTGTTACGGGTGTTTATAGCGTCACTGTTTGATAAGGAGAACATTCCGATTAGGCTAATAATCAAAATAATAATCAACGATGCTATGTAAATAA
>Ga0302288_1002707_pt1 | contig 10200 bp, 6 predicted proteins | sample III_Fen_N1_1_FD_194549 | JGI IMG/M metagenome (GOLD analysis project Ga0302288, IMG submission 194549) | Peat permafrost microbial communities from Stordalen Mire near Abisko, Sweden - III_Fen_N1_1 | ecosystem: Environmental > Terrestrial > Soil > Wetlands > Permafrost | place: Sweden: Abisko...
AATCCGGATGTAAAACCCAACGAAGAAGCTTACACTTACCCAGGACCACTCCCCAACAACAAGGAGACAGCCATTTTGATGATGGCCGATGCAGTGGAAGCCAGGTCGAGGAGTTTAGGAGAGTATACCGAGGAAAGTATTAATGAAATGGTGGAATCGATGATTGATAGCCAAATTGCCGAAGGTGAATTTAAGGATGCTCCTATCACGTTTCGCGATGTAGAATTGGTAAAATCTGTATTTAAGGACAAGATTAAAAACATTTACCACAACAGGATTAAATATCCTGAAATCGTAAAATAAGAAATACCCCCTGAAGTTAAGTACTTTCAGGGGGTATCTTTTTACAATCTATTAATCCCAAAAAATCAATTATTTAGTTTTAAGGTTATCTTCTTGGCAATTTTCAAGGCAGTTGTAAGCGTGCTCAGATTAGTATCTAAACTTCCATCAGTCCCCGCATAATGGCTATGACCAATCGGTTTCAACACATACTCTGCAGCAGGATTCGTGGTATCAATATCAACCGAATATACCAAAGCCGGCTGACTTGATGTTTTATAATCCGCATTACCAGGATATTTATCATTGTACCAGAATTCGTTCCAATCCCACGATTGGTTTAACTCCAGCATGATTTTATATTTTCCTGACAAAGGTTTTTCTGTTTTTACGTTCAACACAAACGAAGATGATGGAGTGGCTCCGGTATAAGCATCCACAACCGGCTGTTTGGGAGTAGGATTGTAGGTTCCCAATTCATTCTTAACGCCACGTTGATGCGCCCAATAGGGCAATGCTGCCGGGCGATCAATCTCACCAGCCTTCCACTGACCGGTTTTGCGATTGACACGCTTAAAAACACCGCGCCCTATACTTTCTGACACATATAACGTTTGAATATACTTGCCATTTTCGTCGGCAAGCCAAATAGCAAACAGCGGATGATTGTGCTCACTTCCCTTCTCGAACTGAATACTTAAAGGAGTTCCGGCGTTATTTATTCCATAGTTTTCCTGCAAAAAAACTTCTTTTTTCTTTTGTGAAACTCCACTTATCGAAAACAGAATTAAGGCTGCAATAATAAATTTAGATTTCATATCTCCTGTTTTAATATTTTTGATTTTTAAATTTTAATTATCAACCCTATAGTTGGCAAAAGAGTTCCTGCAAAATTATCAATCGTCCGCAAAACATATTTTGAAGGATTAGTTGGGTCGCTAACCGGGGCATAAACTTTGTTTCCGTTTGAATCAATAGCCGGATTTGCTGTCAAATTGGTATAAATAGGAGCTCCCTGAGTTTTAAAATTATACGCATTTTGTATGTCGGTATAGATATTCAACACCCATTTCTTGAAATAGAATTCCTTGTCAATTCTCAAATCCAACTGATGTGTGTTAGGCAATTGCAGCGAATTGAATTTCGAATAATCAAGTACCGGTTTTTCTGATATGTCCCAAACGGATTTTAAAGTTGAATTTGGGTCGATAGGCGTGTAAGGTGCACCACCAACAAACCTCCAACGAATAGCCACGTTCCAATCGTGTTTGAACTTGTAGCTGGCAATCAGATTGAATAAATTGCGGGTATCCCACGATGAGGGCAGATACACTCCGGCCGAATTGGTAAACTCACTACGGAAATATGTGTAGGTGGCCGTCAAATTCAGTTTTCCCATCTCCATAATTTTGTAGAGAAATTCTACTCCATAAGCCCGGCCCTTTCCTGTTGAAACAATTTGTTCATCGCCAACTTGTCCGAAATTAGTACCCTTGCTGGCAATGCTCAATCCGTCAGCCACCGATAGCGGATAATTTTCGTATGATTTATAAAATCCTTCCACAGTCAAACGCATGTTTTCTTTGGGTCGGAATTCAAATCCCGCAATGGCCTGATTTGATGTTATGAATTTTAGGTTCTCGGTTTCGTTCACCAAAACACCACTTGCATTTCGGTATCCAAGGGTGGTATATGCCGGTTGTTGGGCATACCGACCAACGTTGGCGTTCAAATCAAACTTAGGCGAAAGAGCATACGACACCGAAAAACGGGGAGAAAGTTGGTTCAGCGGATTGATCATGTTTTGATTATAATCCAATCCCGCCGTATTTATTCCCAACGAAAGTTTCAGTTTATCGTCAGCCAATTCCTTGGATGCTTGAACAAATGCCTGATAGCCGAACAATCCAAGTTGTGTGCTGTAATCCAGATTAGTTACTGCATTGTTAAAATAAATTTGACGATGTGTTTCGTTGGTGTAATGCACGTATTTCAAGCCGCCACCAAACGATAATCGTATGGGTAGATCTGGATAATTGCTTTCAAAGCGGATTTTATTCTCTGCTTCGTCCGATTTATAATCAGATGTTTTCACCCCGTTCGAGTTATTGTCTTTGTATTTGTAATTGGTATTCCGAAGCATATTACGGCTCAGCACCCAAGTGTCATAATGAGTATCGGCAAAATGCTTGTAAACCGCACCAACGGTGTAATTCCATTGAATATAGGTTGGTAAATAGGCAAGCAAATAAGCCTGACTCTCGGTTGGATTCTTGATACCGGTGTTCAAAACATCGTTGTCGATAGCACCTATACCCAGAAACATAATCTCGTTTTTAGCGTCAATTTTCGTTTTTACCTTTACCTGAAAATCATTATAAGTTGGCAAAAAAGGTAAACCAATGGCAGCAAATAAGAATTGAAGATACGACTGACGAGCCGACACAATGTAGGTGGTATTTTTACTCAATGGACCATCCAGCGTCAAAGCGGCATCCGAAGCACCAACCGAAAGTTTGACATGCATGCGATCCTTACTCCCATCCTTTTCTTTAATATCCATCACCGAACTTAAAGCATTGCCCTTGTTGGCAGGGAAAGCCCCTGTGTAAAAGCTGATGTCGCGAACAAAATCGGGGTTGATTACTCCGACAGTTCCGCCTGATGAGCCTTGCGTCGCGAAGTGATTGATAACCGGAATTTCAATGCCATCCAGATAAAAAACATTTTCCGACGGACCTCCACCACGCACAATCAAGTCGTTCCGGTTCGGGTCAGTTACTCCTACACCGGGTAGTGTTTGAATCACCTTCGAAACGTCGCGGTTAGCACCGGCAGTTTTTTCAATTTCCTGTACTCCAACGGTTAGGAGCGACACCGGACTATCTATTTTCTTAGGTTGAACTGTTTGCCGAACAGTAACTTCTTTGAGTTGAACGGCACTTTCGAGCACAGAAATGTCAATAAAAGTAGTCTGATTTCCCTGTACCTGAAACTCGGGCGATACCGTTGATTGATAACCGATTAAACTCACCACCAACCGTTTGAAACCCGGCTCTATACCTGTGAAGATGTAATTTCCATCAAGGTCAGTGGTGGAACCAATGGTGGTTCCCTGAATTAAAACCGAAGCAAATTCTAATGGTTTGTTGGTTTTTGCGTCAACAATTTTTCCTTTGACAGTGCCCTTTTGAGCAAAAATCGGAATTGAAAGGATGAGGATAAATAAGAGTAAACTATATTTTTTCATTTTTCTTGTTTAATAAATTACACTATTTAAACAAAAAACCGAAAGAAAAGTTTAACGAAGAAAACAATAAAAGAATAGAAACAATCTATAAAAGAAAGAACTAATTCAACAACCGTTTATTTTAGAACCGTTAGCTTGTTTACAGCATCATAAACGGGAATCAAAAAACCATTTTCAAACTTGCAAAGAACACATATACTTCCAACGGGCTTGCCACTCACCCACTCCATGGGCAAAGCCATATCATCGTACATTATTTTAGCCAAAAACGAACTTCCAACTTTGAAAAGAAAATCGTAATCCTGCGTTTCAAACGACAACTTCTTTTTTTCAAAATCTGCCAATTCAATTTCACACTGATATACTGCTTGTTCGACACATTCCGTTCGGAGATACAACGCCTTATCCTTCAAAACCGGCGAATAGCTTTTCTGAGGTTTTAATTGACTTGCTGGGATTTTTCCCATGAAAATCACTTGGTCATCCTCACTAATCTGGATTTCGGAAATATAATCGGCCAGTAATTGCGATTCGTGAATCAAATCATTGTAATGATAAAACTCTTCCCAGTTATTGAAAATAGTAGTATCTGCTGGCATATAACTTCCCAACGTGATTTCAGCAGCAACACCACTGAGCTTAATTTTAATGGTGGACATAATTTGGTATTTAAAAGTCTGCAAATTTACACAAAATACAGAGCAAATTTCTAAGAATTAGATGACTAATTAAAAATAATAATATATCTAAATATTTATAATTGTTACAGAATAAATTCAAATTTAGTGAGCTTCGATTATAAATTTATTTAATTTATGACTGAATTTCACGGCAATAGTCAAACTATTAGATTTAAATAAATATATTTGCTTAATAATCCCTTCGATCAAAAACTTTATGGCTCGAATCCTCATTGTTTTCATTACATTATTTTGCAGCATTGCAATCAATGCACAAACATTGAAAGGTAAAATTACTTCGTCCTCAGGCGAACCGATTCCATATTCCACCATCTACATTAAAGAAACTACTTCGGGCATTGTGGCCGATGAACAAGGAAAATTTCAGGTAAAACTAAATCCTGGAAGCTACACCTGCGAATTCCGTTGCATTGGCTACCAATCGCAAACCAAGAGTGTCAATATTACTGCTGAAGGCACTGAAATAAACGTAGTTTTAGCTGAAAAGTCGCAACAACTGAACGAGGTAGTGGTGATGCGAAGCAAAGAAAATCCGGCAGACAGAGTGATGCGTCAGGCCATTGCCCGTGCACCGTTTCATTTGTATCAGGTAACCGCATTTACATCGGAGAACTACCTGAAGGGCAGTGGCAAAATTGAGAAAGTACCGGGACTTATCAAAATGATGATTTCGGATAAAAAGCTATTATCCCTGATTGGGAAACTGCTGATTCTGGAATCGCACAGCGAAGTAACGTTTCAAACTCCATCGAAATACACCCAAAAAGTAATTGCATTCAAAAGTTCCATTCCAAAAGAAATTGAGCCAAAAGGTGGGATGCGAGCCAATACTTCGAGCATTTACGAGTCCAATTTTATGGGCGAAGTTTCACCGTTGTCGCCACAGGCTTTCCGGTATTATCAGTTTAAGCTGATTGATATTTTTGAAAATGGGAATTATCAAGTCAACAAGATTCAAATCATTCCCAAAGTAAAAAACGGAAATCTATTTTCGGGTTTTATTTACATTATCGAAGGCAATTGGAGCGTATTCTCTGCCGATTTAATAACCAAGGAGGTTGGCTCGACCTCAAGATTAAAAATCAATTATCAAGAAGTAAAAACAGGTATCTTTTTGCCTATTACACAGGATATAAATGTAGATATAAGCACGATGGGAATTACCGGATATTTTAAATACTATTCCTCTACCAAATATAACTCCATAAAAACAAACGAAGCCGCAACAGTTCGCAGCCAGCCGAAAACAGAGAAAGTGCCGGTCAAAATCATAGTAAAGCAGAAAAAAATGCTTGAAAAAATTGAAAAATTATCCACGAAGGAAAATCTATCGAATCGGGAGGCTGCTACATTATCGAAGTTAATGGCTGAAAGTATTGAACCCGAAGAAGTGAAAGAACGTCGGAAATCGTTAGAAATAAAAGACGAAGAAAAAGTCGATTTGCAGGTTGATTCAATGGCTGATAAGCGCGACTCAGCATACTGGGAAAATGTCCGAAAAGTTCCGCTGCGCCCCGAAGAATCGAAAAGTTTTAAACAACGGGATTCGCTTCAGGTATCGGAAAACATCAATACCTCCAACAGTTCGTTTACGATCAATTTGGGCACAAAAGGGAAGTTGGGAAATATACTGACCGGAGGAAACTTCAAGCTGGGCAAATCGGTCAAACTGAGTTACAACGGATTGCTGGATGGTGTAACAAAAGAGTATAACTTTGTCGATGGGCTCTGGCTGGGTCAGGAATTAGCGTTATCAATAAACACCAATAAAACCAACAGCCTTACGATTACGCCGTCCGCCTATTACACCACCGCCCGTCGATCGATGGCGTGGAATGTAACCGGCAATTATACCTATGCACCGTTAAATAATGGACAATTAAACATTGCCATAGGAAATAGTTCAGAAGATATTCAGGGTAAAAAAGGAACTTCGCGAATGCTTAACAGCGACTGGTCGTTGTTTTATGGCGACAATGTTATCCGATTCTATCAAAAGAAATATTTCTCCCTTGAAAACACAGTGGATATTGCCAATGGATTGGAACTTACATTGGGCGCAGCCTACGAAAACCGTGAATTGCTGGACAATCGTACCAGTTTTCACTTCTTCGGAAAAATACCGCAACCGAATTACCCCGGCCAAGCCTATCGTGATGCGTTTCCGGTGCATAGAGCCACAACAGCTTGGCTGAACCTTACATACACGCCATTTTACAAATATCGGATCAAAGAGGGGAAAAAGGAATATGTAAGTTCCGAATATCCGACTTTTTCATTTGGTTACAAAAAAGCGATGCCCCTGCTAAATCAATCCGAACCTCAAAGCTCGTACGACAAAATGGCTTTTTCGATAGCTCAACGAATCAGGCTTTCGATTTTCGACCGCTTGACCTACCGGGTTTCGTTCGGAACATTTCTGACGAAGAAGCAATTGTTTGCCCCTGACTTGAATTATTTTGCCACCAATCCGCTGATTCTGACGACCAAGTCGTTCGAGAACTCATTCAATTTGTTGGACAACTATACCAGCAGTAGCAACAGTTGGGCAGAAACTCACCTGAATTGGACTTCCGATTATTTGCTATTGAAGCGAATCCCATTCATGCAACCCAAACTGTTTGACGAATCGCTACAACTGAATATGCTGTGGCAAAGTCAACTGAAAAATCCATACACCGAAATAGGATATTCCATTGGGATAAGAAATTTGGGAAGGATTGGCGTGTTCAGCGGGTTTGATGGATTGAGCTACAAAAGTACAGGCATTAAAATTAGTTTCCCACTGCTTACGGTTTCATTTAAGTAGTTAGTTTTGTGTATCATATTATTGATTGATTGTATATATTTCGGTGCGTTGCACCAAAATATATGTAGAATTGAAATTAAATGCGAGTTGAAGGTGCAGCGCACCGGAATATGAAATATCCTCTAATCCAGTTCAAAATATCTTGCCTAAAAGCACAAAAAGCACAATCTAAGAATGAATAAAACTAACGAGAACAAATTCAGATTTTTTGACATTGTAATAGTAATACTCTCAATCTATGTATTACTTGCCTTAATTGTTGATAGCTTTTTTAAATTATCACCAGAAGTATCAAAACTATTGTACCTGATTGATGATTTGATTTGTGTCTTATTTCTATATGATTTCTTTTACAGATTAATTAAAGCCCCCTCAAAACTGAAGTTTCTCAAATGGGGTTGGATAGATTTAGTATCGAGCATTCCTACGTTTGAATATCTACGTTATGGAAGATTAATACGATTGGTCAGAATATTCAGAATACTAAGAGCATTTCGTTCCATCAGATATTTAACCTCTCACATTTTCAAAACGCGTACTCAAGGAACTTTTTCAACAGTTTCATTGATTTCGTTTCTGATGCTTATTTTTGGTTCAATATCCATCCTTCAAGTTGAGATAGTACCTGAAAGCAATATAAAAACAGCAAGTGATGCAATTTGGTGGGCTTTCGTAACAATTACCACTGTTGGTTACGGCGATAAATTCCCGGTTACCAATGAGGGTAGAATTATTGCAGCATTTTTAATGATTACAGGAGTTGCGCTATTTGGAACATTCACCGGGTTTATTGCAGCTTGGTTTATGGGCGATAAGGCAAAGAAAGAAAATTGAGATTACCTTGCACTAAACTCCTTCAACCGCTCTTCCAACACCGCCATTTGATTCATCCGTACAAACGACACACAAGCACGAAGTCCGTTCGGATTTTGACTGCCCGTGATGGCTAACGAAATTGCACTGATGCCGTAATAAAGAAATTCCTTCATCAACTCGACACTGGTCAATCCCGGATATGCAATTGTAAAATAAAAACCGTCCGCCAGTTCGCGGTCATCATCGTTATAAACAAGGTAGAAGCCGTATTTTTGGAAGATTGATTTCATAATCTTCGCCTTTTCGCCATACGGATGCAGTGCCGCCACAAAATCAAACGCTCCATCATTCATGGCTTTCAACGTGGCTGCCAGTGCATATTGTGCGGTATGCGATGTCCCAGCCGTAGTGACATAAAGCACACCATACGAAATGAAATGTCCGAGCACATCGCCGCTGAAATAATTTTTCAGATTCGGATAATGCCTGGTGCGCAACTTTTCCGAAATAATCATCATCCCGATTCGCTGTCCGGCGTAACTCAAAATTTTGGAAGCGGAAAGCAGCAAAATATAATTGTCGGTGTAACGCGAAACGCTGGGTTGAAACGGTGCAACGCCCGGTACACCGTAGTGTTGACGGAAGTCCATGCCAAAGTAGGCTAAATCCTCAATCACAATGACATCGTATTTAGTCGCCAGTTCGCCGATAATTTGCAGTTCAACTTCCGAAAAACAAATCCACGACGGATTATTCGGCGATGAATAGCAAATGGAACAAATATTCCCTTCCGAAAGGAATGATTCGAGTTTTGCCCGAAGCTTTTCGCCCCGGTATTCCAGTAAATCGAACGATTTAAACGGAACACCGATAATCTGCAATTGCGATTTGTTTACCGGAAATCCCGGATCGAGAAATAGGGTATAAGGTTTCTCCTGATTGGTTCGTGCGGCTGCCAGTAAGGCCGCAAAACTGGCTTGCATTGCTCCCACTGTGGGTACACAATTTTGAGGAAGAACATCGAGATTGATAAACAATTTTGCAAAACGGACAATTTCATTTTTCACAAAAGGAATGCCTTCAATATGCGGATATTGCGAGGCAAGTCCCATATCGAGTGCTTCCTTCTCTGCAGCAACTGCCACCGCCGATGCCGGCAATCCGGGCACTCCCATTTCCATGTGAATAAATTCCTGACCGCTTTCCTGCTCTATCTGCGAAACAAGTTTCCCTACCTCACGTATGGAGAGATGCGTTATATCCGCCACTCCAAATTGGGCAAAAAGCCTATCCACAATTTCTTTCTCAATCATTTCATTATTTTTTTCGTTTATCAACCACTCTCACGGCTTTGCCTTCACTTCGGGCTATAGTTTTGGGTTCTACCAACGTTACTTTCACGCTTAAACCAATGGCACTGTTGAGGGCATGTTCAATTTTACGTCCTAGGTTTTGTAAGTCCTTGATGGTTTCCATCATGTTCGATTCATCCAATTCCACCTGCAATTCAAGCGTATCCAGATTGTTCACCTTGTCGACATAAAGCATGTAGTGCGCACTGGTTTCACCCATTTCGAGCAACACATGTTCAATTTGCGATGGGAATAAATTTACTCCGCGGATAATCAACATGTCGTCGCTTCGTCCGGTGATTTTCTTCATGCGCACCGTTGTGCGTCCACACTCGCATTGCTCGCGATTCAGGGTCGATAAATCACGGGTATTGTATCGCAGCAAAGGAATACCTTCTTTAGTCAGTGTTGTGAAAACAAGTTCACCTTCTTCGCCATCGGCTAACGCCAATTTGGTGTCAGGATGAACGATTTCTGGGAAGAAATGATCTTCGTGCACGTGCAAACCGGTGTGGGCAGGACAATCGTTGGCTACACCGGGGCCCATAATTTCACTCAATCCGTAAATGTCAAATGCTTTGATTCCCCATTTTTTTTCCAATTCCAATCGCATATTCTCAGTCCAGGGCTCGGCACCAAAAACTCCGATTTTCAACTTCATATCGGCAAGCGAATAACCGTTTTCGGTCAATGCATCAGCCAAGTGCAACGCGTATGAAGGAGTGCAAGCCAACACCGTTGAACCAAAATCAGACATCAATTGTAACTGACGACGTGTGTTTCCACCCGAAATTGGAATAACCGAGCAACCAACCGTTTCGGCACCATAATGAACGCCCAGTCCACCGGTAAACAGTCCGTAACCGTACGAAATCTGCATAATGTCTTCGGAAGAAATGCCTGCCATGGTCAGACAACGCGCCAATACTTCACGCCAGTTTTCAATATCATTTTTGGTATAACCCACTGTTGTAGGCTTTCCTGTCGTGC
>Ga0302288_1002708_pt1 | contig 10198 bp, 10 predicted proteins | sample III_Fen_N1_1_FD_194549 | JGI IMG/M metagenome (GOLD analysis project Ga0302288, IMG submission 194549) | Peat permafrost microbial communities from Stordalen Mire near Abisko, Sweden - III_Fen_N1_1 | ecosystem: Environmental > Terrestrial > Soil > Wetlands > Permafrost | place: Sweden: Abisko...
AACGCGTCATAAGCTGGTTAAAACCACTGTTACTAATCAGAATAAACTGAATATTATGGCCGGCTTCATTGTATTGACGGATCATATCACGAATAAATGACTGCGGGGTTTGAGTCGTAAAACCAAATTGCCAAGGGCGGCCTTCGTCACCAACTGAAAGTGGTAGGATATGGTTCTGACGCATCGTAGGTATATCTAAAACGCCATTAATCAGTTGAATACCCTGTTCAACTGGACGCATATCTAAATACTGGACACCTAAAATCGCGGCTCGTCCAGCGGTCGCTTGCTCGTCTTGCTCCCTACGATTTTCCTGAACTTTATCTTCTTGCATTTATGATAATAATAGCATAAAAGCACGAGCGTGATTAGACTACTTTACGTAAATAATTGCCAAGGACTGTTCAACGCGCTTAATCGCTTTGTTTTTTAAAAGCCATTCATCAACTGCCTTTGCTGCGCCAGGTAAGGCCGCATTTGCGTAATCATCAACAATAACCGTCGCACCTGGGGTAAGTTTACTAGTCAATAACTTTAACGGGTCGGCAATTGAGCGATAATAATCGCCATCAAGAAACGCAAATGACACCTTTTCTGGCACATCATCAGGTTTTAAATCCGAAAACCAGGCCTTTTTAATATTCGGCATATCGACTTTAGCCTGGAATATATTTTTAATAAATTGTTTTTTTGGCGCCAATAATTCACCTGGCTTGAACGTATCGCCCAATGGGCTGATATCCTCTTTGGTCTTTTCAGGTAATCCTTCAAATGAGTCATAGACAAAAAATTGCTTATTCTTATTTTGATTCATTAAAACTTTCGCAATAAAGACACTAGTCGTGCCTAAATAGCAGCCAAACTCAACAACGTCACCAGCAACATCATTCTTAATAACCCGCTCAAGTTCGAGAATAATAACTTCAATTTCTTTTTTATCAACTTGATCAGATATTAAACTCATATTCCATTTAGTCTATATTTTTATTAATAGCATGTAAATATAGGTAAAATATCACAGCATCTGTTTTTTTGCGCTGTGCGGGTCCTGTCGCTCGGTCCGCCCCGGGTTGGATTTCGTCATCCTGGCCTCTGCCACCACCCACCATCACCAAACACGGCTTCGCTCCGGGACATGAACAAGGGCCCCGGCGCCTTGTCAGTCTTGGGCTGCAGATGTGTTTAGTAATGGGAGTGATGACATAGGCTAATTCTTGGCTTTGGCAGAGAATCACGGGTGGCGTCCGGCGGGTGAGAACTGCCCGTCGGCAGTTCGCAAGGCCGGAAGCCGGATGACGAACGTCACCGACTGAGGCGGGGTCGCGAAAAATTCAGAATGAATTTTATCGTGACAGCACCCGATTTACTACAAATGGTAATCCATTTTCGAAAACAGGGGCGGACCGGGCGACAGGACCCGCAGGGGGTTTGGATTTAAGTCATGATACAATAACAGATATGCTAGAAATTATTGTCATAGCCCATAATATTCGCTCAACCCATAATATTGGGGCAATATTTAGGACGTGCGAGGGTTTCGGAATTAAGAAAATCATCATCAGCGGCTACAGCCCGTATCCAAAACTGCCGCACGACACTCGCCTACCTCATATTGAAGCCAAGTTAACGGCACAAATCCACAAAACCGCACTTGGAGCTGAAACTATGGTCCCATTCGAATACCAAAGTGAGCCAGATCTTGAATTACTTAAATCTGACGGCTATCGAATAATTGGGTTGGAACAAGATACGCGCAGTATTATGCTGCAAGATTATAAGAAGCCAGCAAAAATAGCATTACTTCTAGGTGAAGAAGTTGAAGGTATCGAAAGTAAATTACGCGACGAATGTGAAGATTTAGTCGAAATCCCAATGGTTGGCAAAAAAGAATCATTTAACGTCAGCGTCGCAACCGGCATCGCCCTCTACCAGCTATCTATTTAAGCGCCACACCATCTTCGCCGAGTATTTTTACCATTGCGCCAACAAAAGCATCATTAGTATCAACTTTAAACGGCATCTTAATTGCCGATTTTTTGTCAGCACCAAGTACTAAAATAACGTCTGAAACACCAGGATGTTGGCTACAAAGCTGCTTTATAGACAACAATGATGCTTGATCGTCGGTATTTTTAACGTGTAAGTAAACTTTAGTAAAAATCTTTTCCGGGATTGGCGCACTAACGGTTTTTGGCATCGATGGTGACGGCGACGAACTGGCTTTTTGATAAGACACACGAGTTGCTTTAACTTTATATTGAGCCGCCCCGCCTTTTGGACCTTCCATCTTGCGTCCGGTTTTTTCGTACGAATTTAGCTCTTGGTCGGTCACGAACTGAATTTCGTCGGCAATCAATTTCGCGTCCGTTCCTAGATTACCTTCACGATCTCTGGCACTAATTTTACCCGTTGCCTTAATAACGGCGTCTTGAACCAACTTGGCACCAATTTGCTCATAAAGATTTGGGAAAACGATAATTTCACCTTCGCCAGTTTTATCTTCAATTTTCACAAATGCCATCTTTGTGCCATTTTTAGTAACAATTGTTCGAACGGTTAAAATTAACCCGCCTAATGTAACTTTTTTACCATCAATATCTGGTAAGACCTTTGCCATTGGGATCGTCTGCTCTTCAAAATATGCCGCATAATTATCAAGTGGATGAGAGCTGACGTATAGACCCATTAATTCACGCTCCCAAGTCAAACGCTCACGATCTGTATATTTAACTGGTGAAGTCTGTAAAGTAATAGTCGGCTGAATACTAGCCATACCACTCATTCCGCCAAAAAGGTCTGTCTGACCGTTTGCAGCCTCTTTTTGTAGTTTACTAGCAAATGCTTGAATTGTCTCAAGATTAAATAACAAGTCAGAACGATCGCCCATACTATCAAAACCGCCAGATTTAATTAACGAATCCCAAGCTTTTTTATTAAATTTACTAGTCGAAACGCGCTTGGCAAAATCTTCAACACCAGTAAATTTGCCACCATCCTTACGAGCCCTTAAAACCTCATCAACCGCACCGGTACCAACACCTTTGACTGCTGCCATACCAAAACGAATCTCTTTTTTGCCAGGCACAACGGCAAATTCGAGGAATCCGTCATTTACATCTGGTGGCAAAACTCTCAGCCCCATGTGTTTACATTCATTTATTTCAATCGCTAAACGATCAATGTCGCTTTGGTCACTGGTCATTAGGGCCGCCATAAAAGCCTCAGGATAGTGTGCCTTAAGATAAGCCGTCCAATAAGCAATCAAGGCATAACAAGCAGCGTGCGACTTATTAAAACAGTAGTTAGCAAACTCTTCTAGCTGCATCCAGAAGGTTTCGGCAATCTTTGGATCGGCCCCACTAAAGCTAACGGCACCATTGACAAAATCTTCCTTAACTTTACGCATCAAATCAATCTTCTTTTTACCAACGGCCTTACGCAAGGTATCAGCCTGACCTCCGGTGAATCCGGCAAAATCTTTGGAAATCTGCATGAATTGCTCTTGATAAACCAAAATTCCATAAGTTCCCTCAAGGGCGGCTGTAAACTTTGGATGCAAATATGTTATTGGCTCTTGGCCATGCTTGCGCCTAATGAAACTATCAATAAACTGCATTGGACCCGGTCGATATAGTGCCACCATGGCGATGATGTCATCAAACCTGGATGGTTTTAGATCGCGTAAATAACGTTTCATACCAGCTGATTCAAGCTGAAAGACACCAGTGGTATCGCCTCTTTGTAATAACTTATAGGCATCGTCATCATCTAGTGGAAGTTCACCGAGAGTCAATTTAACGCCAAAAACTTTTTTGATAATACGCAGACAGTTATTAATCGTTGTAAGATTAGATAAGCCCAAAAAGTCCATCTTTAGAAGCCCCAACTCTTCAACTTGACCCATCGGAAATTGTGTCGTAACAACGCCTTTTTGAGCATACTCAAGTGGTAGAAATTCAACCAATTTATCTGGGGCAATCACTACACCACAGGCGTGAACACCATGCGAGCGAATTGTACCCTCGAGGCGAATTGCAAAATCAAAAACCTGTTTAGCAACTGGGCTACCTTCATAAGCGGCTCTTAAATCTGGGTCATCCTTGATGCTAACTTTTAAAGGAATATGGTGGCCTTGAGATGGTGGCGGTACTAATTTTGCCAAACGATCACTTTCCGAATATGGAACCTGTAAAACCCTAGCGACGTCACGCACAGCCGCCCGCGCCGCCATTGTACCAAAGGTTACAATATTCGAAACTCGGTCTTCGCCATATTTATTAGCACAATAGCGCACAACTTCATCACGCCGAGTATCTTGAATATCGACGTCAATATCTGGCATCGAGATACGGTCTGGATTCAAGAAACGCTCGAACAGCAAGCCGTATTTTAAAGGGTTAAGATCGGTAATATTTAAGACATAGGCAATAATCGAACCAGCCGCCGAACCACGGCCTGGCCCAAAGATAATCCCCTGGTCCTTACCCCAGTTAATGAAATCTTGAACAATCAAGAAATAACCGTTAAAGCCCATAGTGTCAACGACACCAAGCTCATACTCAGCCCGCTGCAAAACATCTGGCTCTAAAATGGCTTTCACTTCATCAATCATCATCTCTTTAGCTTTTTCGCGATCAATTCCACCATAACGACGAGCTAGACCTTGAAAAACTAACTTATCCAGATATGCCTTTTCCGTCTCGCCATTTGGCGTTTCAAAAGTCGGGATTTTAATCCCGCCAAGATCCAAGGTTACATCACAGCGATCGGCAATTCGCTTAGTATTTAAGATAGCTTCGGGATTAGTTTTACCCCACCTACCAATAATTTCCATCGGGCCGTTAACGTAAAGTTCAAATTCGCCAAAACTCATGCGCTTTTCGTCGCTAAGATAAGCACCTGTACCAACACAAAGCAAAATCTCGTGCGCATCACGATCGTCGAGTGTTAGATAATGTCCGTCGTTGCTAACAACTAGCGGAATATCTAAATCTTTGGACATTTTTTCCAAATATCCATTCACTTTTGTCTGAACATCCCAACGTCGCGGACAATCTGGATGCCCGTGATCTTGCATTTCAAGATAATATCTATCACCAAATATGCCTTTATACCAAAGAGCTATCTTTTTAGCGCCTTCGTAATCATCGTTTCGTAAGCTCTCACCAACTTCACTACCGGCACAGCCAGATAATATAATCAAACCTTCGTTATATTTTTCAATCAATTCATGATCTATGCGTGGCTTATAATACATGCCTTCGAGGTTGGCTATTGAACTTAATTTCATTAAGTTTTGGTAACCCTGATTATTCATAGCTAAAATCGTAAGGTGAAAACGAGCTTTATCTTTAGCAGGATCGCGATCATGGCGACTTCTGGCGGCCACATATGCCTCAAAACCAATAATCGGCTTAATACCAACCTCATTAGCCGCCTTATAAAATTCAACTGCGCCAGACATAGTACCGTGGTCAGTTATTGCCACAGCCTCCATACCAAGCTCTTTAACCCCATTTACTAGCGCGGGTATCTTCGTTAAACCATCAAGCAAGCTATGGTGTGTATGATTATGTAAGTGAACATAATCTGATGGTTTTAATTCTACCCCCATGTATACCTCTAATTATACCTAATTAAGCACCATTTTGTATGTAGTAAAAAACAACTTATGGTTAACCGCGGATAGCGTTGATCAATTGATTAATAAAATTGCCGATAAACGGAAACCAACTTGCAAATCGACTTAATAGCCATACTAATAATGCAACTAGAACGGTGCCGCCAAGCACTGTCCCAAAACCGAAGAATATTCCACGGACGAAATTTATGCCGAATATTTGCCGACGGCTACGATGAAAATCATAAAATAATTCCTCCATCAACTGACGTCGGGCCATACGCTCGTTTGAATCTTTAAGAGATTTCAGCACACCCATAGAACTATTTTTTGAAAAAGCCTTTTTTTGCACCTTCAATAGCTGACTCTGTTCGATCTTTTAGATCAGATGCTTTATCCTTAAATGTTTCAACCGTATCAATTGCGTCATCTTTAATATCGCCAGCTATCGTTTTTGCCTCACCGACAATTACATCCGCCTTCTTAGTAACAGCTTCTTTTACGTCAACTGCTTTTTCTTTTATTTCAGCTCTAGTTTCAGCACCACTTTTCGGAGCTGCTAAAATTCCAGCTACGAAACCAGCTGCTGCACCAATAATCGCCCCTAACGCAACTTTAACTTTTGACATTTTATTCTTCCTCCTTAGATTTTTTACTTTTTCTAAAAATTTTTGCAATCATTTCCGCTATAAATACTGGCGAAATCATTTTTACTAATCTAGATATAGCCGATCCGACATCGCCAACGGTCTGTTCGGCTGAAGTAGTAATTTTACGAATTTGTTTCGTTAGAGAGATTAAATATGCCGTTAATATAATTGCCAATACTAAAAATATTGCCAAAAATACCGATAATATTACTACGAGAATTTCAGCTGCTAGATTCATGAGAGTTATTGCCTTTTCTGTAGCTATTACCCAGCTACCTTATGTCTATATACTAACACTATCCAGACACTCTAACAACAAGTTGTCAATAATAGAAAGTCAATATTGCCTTTGGCACCTCGCGGGTCCTGTCGCCCGGTCCGCCCCAGGTTTTAAAAATTGATTACAATTTTGTAGAAACCTGGGAGCTGCCCCGCCGGACGCCACCCGTGACTTCTGCCGAAAGCCAATATTTATCACACCTTGAAGAATGTCAGGCCTGTGTCCCTGTTTTACTAATGACACCCTGGAACCCGAGTTCGACAAGACGCCGGGGCTCTTGTTCGAACCCGGAGCTAAAGCTGTGTCTTTAGTGGAATAGGGGCAGAGGCGCAGGAATGAGGAGCTAAGGAGACTATTTTAGGCGTTTTCGCAAATATTCAGCAAAAGCTTCACCGTACTTAGTGCTCTCAAGAGCGACATCTACTACCGCTTCCAAATACTTCAACTGGTCACCAGTATCGTGCCAAACACCATCGATAAAACATCCATAAACTAAATCATTTTTAGCAAGCTCATTAATACTATCGGCAAGCGTAATTTCACCGTTTTTGCCAACTTTTTCCTGAGCAATTAGCGGCAAAATATCAGGAGTTAAAAGATAGCTACCAACCGAAGCGTAAGATGATGGCGTGTCTTTCTCGCCTGGTTTTTCAACTAAACCATTTAGCTTAAATACTCGGTCTGATAATTGCTCGCCAATCTCGGCCATACCATATTTATCAGCATCTTTTTTGTCGACTTCAATTAACGAAATGACCGACTTACCAGTTTTATTGTAGGCATCTCTAAGTTGCATTGGCCAAGGAGTTTTTGCGCGGAAAAAGTCGTCGGCAAAGAAAACGAAAAACGGCTCATCGTCATCAATTAGGTGTTGAGCGTTTAGAATTGGACGGGCATTTCCTTTTGGCGAGCCTTTTTGACGAATATAGATAAAATTCGCAAGCTCTGCGATTGACTTAATCATCTCAGCCTTATCATCCTTACCTTTTTCGCGGAGTTCAGCCTCGAGTTCATCACTGCGATCAAAATGATCTTCGATTGAACGCTTAGTGCTACCTGTGACGATAATAATATCTGTTACACCCGCTTTAACTGCCTGCTCGACGATTATTTGAATTACAGGCTTGTCAATAATTGGTAGCATCTCTTTAGGCATAGCTTTTGTTTGAGGCAAGAACCTCGTACCTAAACCGGCGGCACAAATAATAGCCTTAGTTGGCTGTTTCATAACTATTTTACCCTTTCTCTTATAATCTTTTGAACCATGCCGGGATTAGCTTTACCGGCTGACTTTTTCATAACCTGACCGACTAAAAAGCCGATAACCTTCTCGTTGCCATTTTTCAAATCTTCAACTGCTTTAGCAGCCGACGGATCACTCAAAACCTCATCAACAATCGCGATAATCGCATCTTCATTACTTTCCTGAATGTAGCCCTTATCAGTAGCATATTTTTCGATATCAGGAGTTATTTCAATATCAATCAACTCATTAAATAAGATTTTAGCGTTTGTTGAGCTAAGCTTATTCTGTTCAATTAAGTCATAGATAAACGACTCAATCATAAAGTAATCAACGCCCGATACGATAAATGTCTTTTCGCGTAAGGCAGTGATTAAAACGTTAACATTCCAGTTAGCAATAAATTTTGCACGTTTTTCATCATCAATAGCTTTTTCAACCGAATCAAGAATAGCAATTTTGCCTTTATATTCAAATTCCGCATCAAGCAGTGTCTCGATTTGTAAATAATTTAAGCCTAATTTCTGCAGAATCTCGCGCCACTCGCTCGAAAGTCGTGGCATCGTAGCTTGAATTGAGGCAATCTCTTCATCACTAAGAACAATTGGTGGAATATCGGCATCCGGCATATAGCGATAATCTTGAGCATTTTCTTTACTGCGCTGTGAAGACGTACGTTGTTTATTGTCGTCCCAACCGCGAGTTTCCTGAACGACTTTTTCGCCTTTTTCTAATAATTCAACTTGTCGTTTAAATTCATAATCAGCTGCTCGCTCAACACTTCTAAAAGAGTTAAGATTTTTAACTTCAGCACGAGTACCTAAAACATTCGAACCTTTTAGTGCTGCCGAGACGTTTACGTCAAAACGCATATTACCGTTATATAAATCGCCGCGCGTAACACCAGCAAACGTCATCAAATGATAAAGTTCCGTAGCATAAGCCTTTGCCTGAGATGCCGAATGAATATCTGGTTCTGATACGATCTCGATCAGTGGTGTACCGGCACGGTTTAAATCAACTAAACTATAGTTACCGTGATGGGTTAATTTACCAGCATCCTCTTCCATGTGAGCATGATTAATTCGGACATTAATCGAGCCGCCATCTTCAAGTGGAACATTAATCGATCCAGAACCAATAATCGGCTGGTACATCTGAGTCGTCTGATAACCCTTTGGAAGATCAGGATAAAAATAATGTTTTCGGTCAAAACGACTAACATTAGCAATCTTACTGCCTAAAGCTTTCCCGGCTTTAATCGCTAAATCAACTGCTCCACGGTTTAAAACTGGCAACATTCCAGGCAAACCGTAATCAATTGGGCTAATAACACTATTTGGCGACTTATCACGTTCGTCGTTATCGGCACCGCTAAATAATTTTGTATTTGTAGCTAGCTGCACATGGCACTCAATGCCAATTGTTATTTCGTATTTATCAAGGATTTCTTCGGCTATCATTATATTGCTCCTAAATCTTTCAGCGCTTTCCTAAAACTACTTAATGCGTATCGAGCCTCATCATAGCTAACCCTAGCATCTGTTTCGTGAGCGATTCGATTCCTTAGCTTGTGAGCCGACCAGAGGCCATTTAAGTCACTAAATCTACTAGATGCGCTCTTCATGCGTTCAGCCATCGTCTCGCCCCTTACACCACATTCACGCAGCGCTTGGTCGACTAGCTTGTCGCCTTCAAGCACAGATAGATGAAAAGACGCTGGATTGTCGCTCTTTAAACGTTGTTCATTAGCAAGACACCTCGCCTGATACTGTTCAACATTAAAATGCTTCTTGCATTTCTTATTTGTCATCTTACTAACAAATGCAAATAGCAATGCCCCAATCACTAAAACTGCAGCAAGCCCAAAAACTAATGTCTGATCCATTATTTTAACTCCATTGAACGAGCAATCGCCAATAAATCAGCGTCGCTTCGGCTCGGTCCGATTAGTTGAACACCGATAGGTAATCCGCTTTCGTTATTTCCGGCCGGCACACTAATCGCTGGTAAACCCGCAAGTGATGAAGGAACGGTCATAATATCACCTAAATACATCTTTATCGGGTCGGTTGAATTCTCACCAATTTTAAAAGTTGGCGTTGGCGCGACTGGCCCAATCAATAAATCATAGGTTTCAAATAATTTATTAAATTCGTTAACAAGCAGAGTTCTAGCCTTTTGAGCACGTAGATAATAGGCATCAAAATAACCGCTAGAAAGCACGTAACTTCCAATCATAATTCGACGTTTATTTTCAGCCACAAACCCCTCGCCGCGTGTTCGTCCATAAAGTTCAGCAAGAGTCTTTACGCCTTCAGCGCGATGGCCATATCTAATTCCATCATAACGAGCAAGATTGCTACATAACTCGGCTGGGACGACAATATAATAGATAGCTAAGG
>Ga0302288_1002709_pt1 | contig 10192 bp, 9 predicted proteins | sample III_Fen_N1_1_FD_194549 | JGI IMG/M metagenome (GOLD analysis project Ga0302288, IMG submission 194549) | Peat permafrost microbial communities from Stordalen Mire near Abisko, Sweden - III_Fen_N1_1 | ecosystem: Environmental > Terrestrial > Soil > Wetlands > Permafrost | place: Sweden: Abisko...
CAAAAAACAAAGGAATACTGGCAAAAACGATTTGCGATGGTTTATGAACTTTTCGTATAGTGGCAACGCCTATTGCAGCGATTATTGTACCTCCGATAAAACTGGCTTCGGTTGAAAAACACATGTGGTAAGTATTTGAATGAATAGTATGATTTTAAGTATAACTTGATGCCGTGATTCTTTAAAAATTTGTGACAAAGATAGACATCGCACTTTTTAGAAAGTTATATGTAAATTATTAATTGTTGCATAATTCACACATTTGGAAATAGCAGCAAACAGTAAGCGGTAAGCAGTAAACAGCTTACTGCTGAAAATGTGTGAATCATGCAAGTTTCCCCGAAAGTTATGTAACATACTGGATTTTAGAATCCTTTATATTTGCAAAAAGTAAATATTGACTCAAAATCGGACAAACGATGAAAATAATACTACCTGTTATAAAAGCACGGGGAATTGCCATGCATCATACACTGAAGCTAAGCGAAAAAACGATAGTTCAGACTCATATAATTAGCAACTTTTTTGTAGATATTGCTAATGTATGTATGTTTATTATAGTTTTTATAAAACAATCATTTACCCCAAATCATGAATTCAAAGAGTTTTTCAAACAATGTTTTCAGATTGGCTATAAATCATTGCCACTTATATCGGTTACAGGAACCATCATGGGTTTGGTGCTAACCATTCAATCGAGACCTGTACTGGCTCGTTTTGGAGCTGAAAGTTTACTTCCCGGAATGGTAGCAGTATCGCTTATTCGCGAAATGGGTCCTGTAATTACAGGATTGATTTGTGCCGGCAAAATTGCCTCGAGTATGGGTGCGGAGTTAGGTTCCATGAAAGTGACAGAGCAAATAGAAGCTATGGAAGTATCTTCCACCAACCCTATGAAATTTTTGGTTGTCACAAGAGTGTGGGCAGCAGTTCTTATGGTTCCTATATTAATCCTGTATGCCGATGGACTTGGAATTTTAGGAAGCTGGGTTGGTGCCAATTTAAAGGGCGATGTTTCCTTCACATTATTTTTTTCACAAGCATTTAGTCACATTGGTTTTATCGATTTGATACCAGCATTTATAAAATCATTTTTCTTTGGCGCAGTTATCGGAATGGTAGGTTGCTACAAAGGATACAATGCCGGACGTGGTACGGAAAGTGTGGGTATTGCGGCCAATTCGGCAGTAGTAATCTCGTCGCTTCTGGTACTGATTGTAGATGTTATTGCTGTGCAAATTACCGATATGATTTGAATAGTTTAAAATGAAAGAATAGAATATGAAAAACAGGAACACTGAGCCAATTATTGACATAAAAAATCTTCGGATATCCTTTGGTAATCAGGAGGTTCTGAAAGATGTGTCATTGCAGCTTTTCAATGGTGAGAATCTGGTTGTTTTAGGGAAATCCGGCTCGGGAAAATCGGTTCTGATAAAATGTATTGCCCGGTTATTGGACTCGAACAGTGGAACAATTAATGTGTTTGGCGAGAATGTGAATGATATTGACAGCACAAAATTAAGCGATTTTAGAACAAAAATCGGTTTTCTTTTTCAGAGTGGAGCGCTCTATGATTCTATGACGGTAAAAGAAAACCTGGAATTTCCATTGCGAAGAATACGAAGAAATCTAAGCCAACGGGACATTGACATTAAAATACTGGAAACACTTGAGAATGTAGGCTTAGCAGATGCTTTAAATAAAATGCCCTCGCAACTTTCGGGCGGTATGCGTAAACGAATCAGTCTGGCACGAACCATTGTGGTTGATCCGCAGATTATGCTTTACGATGAACCCACTACCGGTCTCGATCCGGTAACTTCGGATGAAATAAGTTCACTTATCAATGAGGTGCAGAAAAAATACAAAACGTCGTCCATCATTATCACTCACGACATAGAGTGTGCAAAAGCTACATCCAATCGCATTGTCATGTTGCATGATGGAGAAATTCATATGGAGGGAGAGTTGGCTGATTTCGAAAAGTCAAAAGATCCACTTATCAAAGCATTTTTTAAATAGATAATAGAACCAAGAGTCAAGACTTTAAAAGATATGAAATGCATTAAAGCGCAAATTAACTAATCAACCAATCAACCATATTACTAAAAACAAACATCATGGAAACACATACTCAAAAATTTAAAGTCCGTTTGGGATTATTTGTTGCAGGAGGATTGGCACTTTTTGTACTTGCCATATTTATTATTGGTAAGCAAAAAAACTTATTTAATCCTGTCTTTAAGCTTACGTCCACATTCCACAATGTAGGCGGATTGAAAATCGGAAATAACATTCGGTTTTCCGGTATAACGGTAGGAACTGTTGACAACATAAAAATCATTAATGATTCGACAGTAAAAGTGGATATGTTGATAAAAAAAGATGTATGGCAGTTTATTAAGTCAGACTGCGAAATTTCAATCGGTTCGGAAGGAATTATTGGTGATAAACTTATTGTTATTGCGCAAGGAAGCACCGATGCACCATTGGCTAAAGACGGACAAAACCTGCAATCGACAGAGCCAGTTGAAACTGATGCTATTATGAAAAGCTTAAATGTTACAGCAGAAAATGCAGAAGTAATTACAGAACAACTTGCCGAAATAATGACGAAGATCAATAAAGGTGATGGAACCTTGGGTCGGTTAATTCAGGATAAAACTTTGGCTGAAAACATTAACAAAACCATGGTAAATCTGAAAGAAAGTTCGAAAGGTTTGGACGAAAACATGAAAGCAGCCAAGTCAAATTTCCTTTTCAAAGGATATTTTGATCGAAAGGCAAGAGAAGCAAAAGAAAAGAAAGAAGCTAAATTGAAAGCGGCTAAAGAACGAAAATAAGTTGAATATGGTACGCTACACTCAAAAATTCAAAATTCGCTTGGGACTTTTTGTTCTCGGAGGATTGACACTATTTGTTCTCGCCATATTTATCATTGGTAAACAAAAAAATCTCTTTAATCCTGTATTTAAACTTACGGCTACATTCTCGAATGTAAGTGGATTGCAAGTTGGAAATAATATTCGGTTTTCGGGGATTAATGTGGGTACGGTTGATAATATAGTTATTGTAAATGACACAACTGTGCGGGTAGATATGTTGATTAAGAATGAAGTGTGGCAGTTTATTAAAACCGACTGTAAAGTTACATTAGGTTCCGAAGGAATAATAGGCGATAAACTTTTAATTATTACACCTGGCAGTTTGGATGCTACCATAGCAAAAAAAGGACAACAACTTATTTCCGTTGAGCCGATTGAAACAAATGTTATTATGGCCAGGTTGGATGAAACAACCCTGAATGCAGAAAAAATATCCAAACAAATCTCCGAAATAACGTACAACATCAACAATAGTAACGGAACGCTCGGGCGGTTAATTCAAGATCCGGTTCTTGCCGAAAATTTGAATCAAACCATATCAAACCTGAATAAATTCTCGAAAGGATTAGTTGGCACAGATGTTATGATCAGGAGTTTAAAAGGATCGGCAGGTAACATTGAAAATATTACCCAACAACTATCCATAACATTCAATAAAATAAACCGTGGTGAAGGCACATTAGGTAGGTTGATTCAAGATTCGACAATGGCGAACAACCTGAATCAAACACTAATAAATCTCAGAAAAACTACCAATGGTTTAACCGGTTCTGATACATTGATGACTAAGTTGAACACAACTGTTGCTAATGCGCAAGTCATCTCAAAACAAATCACAGAAATGATGTATAAAATCAATACCGGGAATGGAACATTGGGCAGATTGATACGGGATACAACTCTTGCTGAGAATTTGAATCAAACACTGATTAATCTGAAAACGAGTTCTAAAGGTTTGGATGAAAATATGACAGCCGCCAAGCATAGTTTCCTTTTCAGAGGATATTTTGAACGAAAGGCAAGAGAAGCGAAAGAAAAAAAGGAAGCAAAATTGAAAGCCGCCGAAAAGAAAAAAGAATAAATATTCCCACAATAAACTGTGCGAAAGCAATGTACAGACCTTAAATATTATAAATCGTTGTCATTATCATTATGCCAACTGATAGAACAAGAGCAATTAAAGCATAAAAAGTAGAATTCTTCAATGACCATTTTTCTTTCGACCACTTAATCACATTAAATATCAATAATGCAAGAGTCATTAGAATAACCGGAATAGTCACCAGTTCCAAAATAGCTCCCAAAAAACTATGAGCCACATCATATTTTATGTGTGAAATAGAAACCAGCATGATAACAAATACCAATGAAAATATACTCAGTGCTAGGTTTAGTGATTTTGTCATGTCTTCGATTCTAAGTTTAATATACGTTTCAGTGTTTCAAAGATAAATATTTTTTTTTAATATGTAATAAAAACAAGCTTTATATGTGGTTTTTTGGATTTCGAACGAAGCGATTCCGAAAGCTATCGGAACTAATATTTACCAGTCAAAATATAAATCAAAGGCTGGAAAATACTTTTCCAGCCTTTGATTTGCTAAATTCAAGTTTTCTAAATTAAACTTAAGTACCAAACCATTCAAATCAAAGAATAATCACAATTACAATAAATATCTGATTATTAATAACTACATTTGAGAATTATTAAAATTGTTTTCATTCTCTGAGTTCAGAGAGTGTTATTTTTCCAATCTCACTTTTTCCAATAATCTGAATGAATATGGAAACTAAATCAACCAAAACTTCCCGAACGAAATCCCATACAGGGAAAATTGACTTTCCCATTATTGGGATGGGTGCTTCGGCAGGGGGGTTGGAAGCATTGGAGCAGTTTTTTGGGAATATGCCCAACGATACAGGGATGGCATTTGTGGTTATTCAACATCTCGACCCCGACCACCCGGGTATTATGCCCGAATTACTTCAGCGGATCACCACCATGAAGGTTTTTCAGGCAACCGACAAGTTGGTGGTAAAGCCCAACCAGGTATATGTGATTCCTCCCAATAAAAGCATGTCCATTTTGCGGGGTGCTTTATTTTTGTTCGACCCCATCGAAGCCAGAGGGTTGCGACTTCCTATCGACTATTTCTTCAAATCCTTGGCAAATGACCAGAAGGAGAAAAGTGTGGGCGTTATTCTATCAGGAATGGGTTCCGATGGAAGTTCGGGACTTAAAGCAATTAAAGAAATGAATGGTGTGGTACTGGTGCAAGAACCAACCCATGCAAAATTCGATGGTATGCCCCGAAGTGCTATAAATGCTGTACATGCTGATATTGTAGCACCTGTAAACGAAATACCCGCAAAACTAATAGCTTTATTAAAGCACATTCCTGTTGCCAGTTCCGAGCTAATTACCGATATTAAAAACACAAGTAATCTCGAAAAAATAATCATCCTGCTCCGCACTCAAACCGGACATGATTTTTCGTTGTACAAAAAAAACACCCTGTTTCGGCGTATTGAAAGACGCATGAATGTACATCAAATAGACAAAATACAAGATTACGTCCGCTTTTTACAGGTGAACCCAAAGGAAATCGAAATTCTGTTTAAAGAATTGTTGATTGGCGTTACCAATTTCTTTCGCGATGCAGCTGTCTGGGAAAAACTAAAAACAGATATTTTTCCTCAAATGTTTGAAGAATTTCCGAATGGCTACACCTTCCGGGCATGGATAACAGGATGTTCGACAGGAGAAGAAGCTTATACCTTAGCCATAATCTTTAAAGAAGCATGTGAAAAAATACAACCGGATAAAAACTTCAGTTTACAGATTTTTGCAACAGACCTCGAAGTGGATGCCATTGAACTGGCTCGAAAAGGGGATTATCATTCTAATATTGTGACCGATGTCTCTCCTGAACGAATCAATCAGTTTTTTACGGTTAACCCAACTGGTTATAAAATAAATTCTTCTATTCGCGAGATGGTGGTTTTTGCACCTCAGAATGTGACAAAAGATCCACCCTTTACTAAACTTGACTTCCTTTCGTGCCGGAATATGTTGATTTACATGGAACCTGAATTGCAGAAAAGGTTGATGACCTTATTTCATTACAGTCTTAATCCGGGAGGTGTTATGCTACTTGGAAGTGCCGAAAATGAAAGCTCCGGCAATGGCTTTTTTACATTACTGGATTCAAAATTGAAATTTTTTAAACGTTCCGAATTACCCAAAAGAGCCGAATTATCAAATTTCCCGAGTTCTTTCTCTCAACAAAAAATCCCATTAACTGAAGCACAACAAAAACCCATGATAGAAATAGAAAACATTCAAACGCTTACCGACAAGTTATTGCTTCAGCGTTTTTCACCGGCTAGCGTACTGATAAACGATCAGGGTGACATTCTTTACATTACCGGAAAAACAGGAAAGTATCTCGAACCCGCAGCCGGCAAGGCAAATATGAACATTTATGCCATGGCACGCGAGGGATTAAATAGTCTGTTGACAGGTGCTATCCGCAAAGCCAAGCAAAACTACGAACCTGTACTATTGAAAAATCTAAAAGTTGGAACAAATGGAGGAACGCAATATGTGGATATTACCATTCAGCAAATTGATAAACCGGAAGCTTTAAAAGGCTCAATAATGATCGTCTTCTCAGATCTGATAAAACCAGTTCCTGAAATTAGTACACGAAAAACAACCGGGAAATTATCAACAATAAAGCAGCAAGAGCTTGAAAATGAACTTCAACATGCGAATGAAGAAATTCAAAGTACGCGCGAGGAGATGCAAACTTCGCAAGAAGAACTTAAATCAACCAACGAAGAACTGCAGTCAACCAACGAGGAACTGCAATCGACCAACGAAGAGTTGACTACTTCGAAGGAAGAAATGCAAAGTCTAAACGAGGAACTACAAACAGTGAATGCGGAATTACAAAGTAAAATTAGCGATTTTGTTATGGCTAACAACGACATGATAAATCTTCTCAACAGTACCGATATTGCTACTCTTTTTCTGGACAAAGAATTAAATATCCGCAGGTTCACGGAACAATTGTCGAAAATAGTGAAGCTCAGACCCACTGATGTTGGCCGACCGTTTACCGATCTGGTCAATGATCTTCAATATCCTGACATTGCCAACCATGCCAAAGAAGTATTGCGTACACTCGTTTTTAAAGAAACTGCCATTTCTACCCATTCAGGAAACTGGTTTAATGTTCGCATTATGCCTTACAGAACCTTTGATGATAAAATCGATGGACTGGTTATAACATTTGTAGATATTTCTGTAGCCAAAAAACTGGAAATAGAACTGAATAAAACGGTTGATTTATTGCGTGAGCATAATCTATACAAACCATGAAGAAACAAGACAAAAGCGTGAATGAATCAACACTTCTCCGGCTTATAGCCGAAGATGCGCTGAAAAACGAGAAACCGGCTCTTGATGATAAAACTGAATATGATAATCAGAAGTTGATCCATGAGTTGCAGGTACACCAAATAGAACTGGAGATGCAGAATGAAGAACTGAAAATAGCTCATCAGCAAGCTTACGAAGCCATTGAGAAATATGTAGAATTATACGATTATGCACCTACCGGATACTTCTCACTTTCAAAAGAAGGTGTTATAATCGAGTTGAACCTTTCGGCAGCCAATATGCTTGGAAGAAATCGCAATAACTTGAAAGGAACCCGTTTCGGACTTCATATTTCGCACGATTCATTGAGTACTTTCAATAAATTATTGGATAGGTCATTTAGGCTTAACGAAAAAGAAAGCTGCGAATTGATTTTACTTCACAAAACCGATACGATAGAAAAATTAATGTTGGTTCATGTGGAAGCTCAATTATCGAAGGATAGTACTAAATGTATGTTTACAATGACAGATATTTCAGAACGCAAAAAAGATAGAAATAAAACTCAATAAGACACTTGAATTATTAGCGAACCTAATCTTCACAAGTCATGAAAAATCAGGAAGAAAAGAAATCGGAAGCAAAAGATCGTCGGCAGAAAGCGGAAGATGAATTAGTAATCAGAAAATCGAGCATCATTAACGTTGAGGCTGATAACCTGAAACTTGTTCATGAGTTGCAAGTGCATCAAGTTGAATTGGAAATGCAGAACGAAGAGCTTACAAAAGCCAGAGAGCATGCTGAAGCAACTATGGAAAAATACACCGATTTATATGATTTTGCTCCATCGGGCTACCTCACACTTTCGGAAGAAGGCGAAATTACTGATTTGAATTTTTCGGCAGCTACCATGCTTGGGAAGGATCGCATTCATTTGAAAAGCAAACGATTTGGGCTTTTTATTGCTCATGAATCATTGGACATATTTAATGAGTTCTTCAACAACATATACCGATTCCGGGAAAAACAAAGTTGTGAGCTATTATTGAAATCAGGTTCTAACAGCCCATGCTATATTCATGTTGATGCGCTGGTTTCACAAAGTACAAATACTTGTCTGATTACTATGATTGACATTTCCGAACTCAAAAAAACGGAAATAGAATTAAGAAAAGAATTGGATCGATATGAAGGTTTAAACAGATATTTTATGGACAGGGAAATGAGAATGGTGGATCTCAAGAAAGAGATTAACGAACTATTGCTGAAATCGGGTTGTGAACAAGAATATTTAATTTAATGAACCGACTTGGAAGTCGGTTTTCCCTATAATAAACCGACTCGGAAGTCGGTTCACCCTATCTATTCTTCATTGACACAGGTTGTCCGGTGGTTTCGAGTACGTTCCACCACAATTCATCGTTCATGTCAATTCTTTTTTGTTTTGCCACAGCAATGGGAATAGGCAACAGCGTAAATAAATGATGCCAGTGCCCCACCACAAAATCAGTTTTGCCCGCCATAGCAGCATGAACGGCATTTTGAGCCAACAATCCGCAAAACTTACTGTCGTTGGCATTGGCCGGTGCGCTACGGATAATGTAACTGGGGTCGATGTATTTGACAGTAAATGAAAAGTTACTTTTCCGAAATTCTTCCGTAATTTTATCTTTCAAATAAAGCCCAATGTCTTTGTTTTTGATATTTCCCGAAGCATCTTTCTCAAAGGTTTCACCTTCAAAAAATTTCTGTCCGGCACCTTCGGCCACCACAATCAGCGCATGATGCCTATGTTCCAGGCGTTTTCGTAATGCTTGCAACAAACCATTCGGTCCGTCCAAATCAAAATCCATTTCAGGAATCAACACAAAGTTGGCTTCTTGGAAACTGAGTGCCGCATAAGCAGCAATAAAACCCGAATTGCGCCCCATCAGTTTGAGAATGGAAATGCCGTTATATACTCCTTTGGCTTCGTTGTGTGCATCTTGTATGATCTCATTCGCAATGCTGAATGCCGTTTCAAATCCGAATGACTTATCAATCAAATCAATGTCATTATCAATGGTTTTGGGGATTCCGGCAATGGAAATAGTTAGATTGCGTCGTGAAACTTCCTGATGAATAGCATGTGCACCGTGCAACGTTCCATCACCACCAATACAAAATAAGATATTTACGTCGAGTTCCACCAGTCTATTTACAATTTCGTGAACATCTTGCTCACCTCGGGATGATCCAAGAACAGTTCCACCAAAAAATTGAATGGTTTCCACGCTTTGTGGAGTCAGGTCGATAATCGGATGATTGTAAGCCGAAATAAAACCCTCGAAACCGTATTGAATTCCAATGATTTTATTCACTTTGTAGCGGTAATACAACTGATTGACCACACTTCGGATCACATTGTTGATCCCAGGGCACAGACCACCACAGGTCACAATAGCTGCTTTGGTGGTAGCAGGATCAAAATAGAGGTGCTTGTGTGGACCTGCTTTTTCAAATGATAGTGGTAATTCAGCATTCCGAAGATTATGCTTAAGCGTATCGAGCGACGAGTCCAGTACGATCCGATCATTTTCAACAAACCGGAAGGACAATCCATCCGGATGAAACGTAGGTTTCAAAGGCGATTTTACAGTTCGTTCGCCCAGTTCTTTTACAATAAAATCTTCGTGAGTCATGAAATGCTTTTTAATTAAACATTGCCTTGATTGAATTCAATCAGGAATCACAAAGTTACTGTTTTTTTCGCGATTGAAGTATAATAAAAACACCCACAACCATAATAGCCAAACCAATAAATGGAGTCCACGTTAGGGAGTGTGGTTTCGTAGCTCTGATTTCGGTCAAGCCGATACTGACTACTTTTTCACTGGTGAAATAAGTGATGGTTGTGAAAATGGTCATCGCCAATCCC
>Ga0302288_1002710_pt1 | contig 10190 bp, 10 predicted proteins | sample III_Fen_N1_1_FD_194549 | JGI IMG/M metagenome (GOLD analysis project Ga0302288, IMG submission 194549) | Peat permafrost microbial communities from Stordalen Mire near Abisko, Sweden - III_Fen_N1_1 | ecosystem: Environmental > Terrestrial > Soil > Wetlands > Permafrost | place: Sweden: Abisko...
ACTTAAGAAAGAGAATTCACCAAGTTTACAGCCTTGAGCCTGATTTGAGAAACATTAATTATAAGCACTTTATATTTTAATTATTTCGGATTGGGCTCAATTTTTTTCAACTCATCAATGTCGCTGAAATCATGAAAGACCAAACAAATTTAATTGAAACGCTCATCGAGAAAGCAACTGATTATGGCAAAACGAGCCTTGATCTGGCTAAGCTGAAAGCGGTGCATAAAACAGCGGAAGTGGTATCAACTATCCTGCCCCATTCGGTTGTTCTTGTTATTTTTTCATCATGTATGCTTTTCCTGAGTTTGGGACTGGCTTTTTGGCTTGGTGAGATTTTAGGAAAAATTTATTTTGGATTTTTTATTGTAGGTGCCTTTTATGCCCTTACAGGTATCATCATCCATTTTTTCTTGCATGAATGGATCAAGAAAAATATCTCAGATGGAATTATTAAACAGTTGCTAAATAAAGTCTGATGGAAAATATTACAACCACCGAAGAACTCAAAAATGCCATTGAATTACTGGAATTTGAGCAATTGTACAAGGGACAAATCGTAAAGGAACAATTACTGATTGTTCACGAGGCGTTAAAGCCTTTTAACCTGATTAAAAGTACTATTTCAGAAGCAACATCATCACCCTATCTGATCGACAACATTCTGGGCGCGGCAGTTGGTTTGGCTTCGGGATATGTTTCAAGAAAAATAGTTATTGGCAGATCGGCCAATGTTTTACGAAAGCTTATCGGGTCAGCACTGCAGTTTGGTGTAACAAATGTGGTTGCCCGTCATGCAGACTCGATTAAAACATTCGGTCAGACTATCTTTCAATATTTCAGCCACAAAAAAGAAATGAACGCTAAAATCCATGATAACTAAAGAAGTACAGTTGCCATTTTATGCCAAGGCTTCTCTTTTGACAATAGGTCTTTTTGCCTTTATAGCAATGCTTTACATAGCTCAGGGCATTATTGTACCATTCGTATTCTCGATAATCCTGGCAATTGTCCTCCACCCTGTCGTAAATTTCTTAGTCGGTAGAAAAATAAACAGGGTATTGGCGATTATAATTACGATGATTCTTACTATCATCATTATTGGGTTATTTGGGATGTTTATGTTTTCGCAGGCCATGCGGTTTAGCGAAACATGGCCAAAATTGGTCGAAAAATTTACGGAACTTTTCAATGAAAGCACATCCTGGGCTTCGGGTTATTTTGATATAAGTCCGGATAAAATCACCGAATGGTTTATAAAATCCAAAGGAGATGTCATAAACTCCAGTGGCTCCACCATAGGTAAAACGCTTGTCAATGTTGGCAGTGCACTTGTTATCCTGTTTATTATTCCGGTGTATATTTTCATGTTGTTGTTTTACCATCCATTGTTAATAGAATTCGTTCGGAGAGTATTTGGAGACACCAATCGCAAAATGGTAAGTCAAATAGTTTCTGAGATTAAAAATGTCATTCAGAAATACCTTACCGGATTGTTTATTGAGGTTGTTATCATATCGGTTCTTCATTCAGTAGGTCTTTTATTGCTTGGGGTTCCGTATGCAATTCTGCTTGGTATCATTGGCGCCTTGCTTAATCTTATACCATACATAGGGGGAATCGTTTCAGTAGCATTGCCCATGATTATTGCTTTGGCTACTAAAACATCACCATGGGTGGCATTTTATGTCCTTATTGTTTATTACGTCATCCAGTTAATTGATAATAATTACATCATCCCCAAGATTGTCGCATCAAAAGTACGGATCAATGCGCTCGTTTCCATTATTGTAGTTCTTGCTTTTGGGGCATTGTGGGGCATTGCCGGAATGTTTATTTCAATCCCAATGACCGCAATTATAAAAGTCATTTTCGACCACATCGAACCTTTAAAACCCTGGGGCTACGTGCTGGGCGATACCATGCCACCCAGAATAAACATAAAACCAATTTTAAAGAAAATACTCAAGTAAACCAATAATATCTACCATGAAAAATAAAACGGTCACCAATAAATTTAACACGAATAGTATTTCACAGCAGGAATTACCTGAACTAATGAACACCATTCATTCAGCGATTGCTTCCAACGATAATAAGGGAATAAAAATTAAACCGGAAAAAGTTAAAGAGAAGGCTGAGATCCTGATATTATCCTCCTACCCTCCCCGTGAATGTGGCATTGCAACCTATTCCCAGGATTTGATAAGTTCGATAAACAGTAAATTCAGTAATTCATTTTCGATAAAGGTTTGTGCATTGGAAACGGGTGATTCAAAATATCTCTATCCGCCTGAAGTTAAATATTCGCTAAACACGTCGCTGCCATCTGATTACGAAAAAATGGCATTCCATATCAATAACGATCCCGACATTAAAATTGTGCTCATTCAGCATGAATTTGGTTTTTTCCATAAACAAAAAGAGGCATTTCAACTTTTACTAACTGAACTGAAAAAACCTGTTGTGGTCGTTTTTCATACCGTACTTCCTCATCCTGAAGAGAAACTTAAATTGCAAATACAGCGCATTGCCGCCGCCGTCTCATCAATCATAGTAATGACCCATACTTCAGCTGATATCTTAACCAGCGAATATAACATTCCGGAACAAATGATAACAGTCATTGCCCACGGCACACATCTGGTTCCTCATTTAAGCGAGAAGATTCTAAAGGCAAAATATGGCCTTGACGGACGCAAAGTGCTAACCACATTTGGCTTACTCAGTGCCGGAAAAGGCATCGAAACTACTATTGAAGCTTTGCCTGCTATTGTCAGGCAAAATCCTGAAGTTTTATTTCTGGTTATCGGGAAAACGCATCCTGAAGTAGTGAAAAACGATGCAGAAGTATATAGGGAAATACTCGAACAAAAAGTCGCAGATCTTGGACTTCAAAAACACATCAAGTTTATAAATAAATACCTGGAATTACCCGAATTACTTGAATACCTGCAACTAACCGATATTTATGTATTTACCACCAACGATCCCCATCAGGCAGTTTCGGGTACTTTTGCCTATGCCATGAGTTGTGCCTGCCCCATTATTTCAACGCCAATTCCGCATGCGAAGGAAGTGCTGACTGAAGATACCGGGATTATTTTCGATTTCCGCAATTCGAAACAACTGGCCGAAAGTGTCAACAAATTGCTGAATGATGATGAACTACGAAAACACATGAGCACAAATGCCCTACAAAAAATAGTTTCAACAGCATGGGAAAATTCTGCGGTTGAACATGCCATGTTGTTCGATCAGATTTTAGGAGAAAAGACAACATTAAATTATAATCTTCCGGCCATCAAGTTGGACCAGTTAAAAAAGATGACAACCGATATTGGGATTATTCAGTTTTCGAAAATAAACCAACCCGATATGAGTACAGGCTATACACTGGATGACAATGCGCGTGCATTGATTGTTATGTGTATGTACTATCAAGCGACAGAAGATAAAAACTGCGTACCCCAGATTAAAAAATACCTAAAATTTATCAAACATTGCCAACAGCCTTCCGGCGACTTTTTAAATTATATCAATCAGGATAATCAGTTTACCAATCAGAACGATAATGTTAATCTGGACGATTCAAATGGCAGGGCTATTTGGGCTTTAGGATATGTAATTTCTCTGATTGGACTGTTGCCAGCCGATATCATTTCTGAAGCAGACAAAATCATTGAGAAGGCCTTTTCGTGTATAAACAGAATGCATTCCACACGGGCAATGGCATTCTCAATAAAAGGAATATTCTACTATCATAGCACGATAAAGTCACCTGAAAATGTAGTTCTGATTAAAACATTAGCCAATCGCATGGTACAAATGTATAGGCACGAATCCAGTAAAAAATGGGACTGGTTTGAAAGTTATCTGACCTATGCCAATAGTATTTTGTCGGAGGCTATGTTGTATGCATGGTTATCGACCGGTGAAACGGTTTATAAAGATATTTCCATATCGTCGTTTAATTTTTTGTTGTCAAAAATATTTAACGAAAATGGCATCGAAGTGATCTCTAACAGAGAATGGTTTCTGAAGGGTCAGAAAGCTGGCAAATTTGGGGAACAACCTATCGATGTGGCATATACCATTATGACCTTAGGTAAATTTTACGATGTTTTTAAAACCGAAGAATACCGGCAGAAAATGGTCAAAGCGTTCAATTGGTTTTTAGGCGACAACCGCTTACATCAGATCATATATAACCCATGTACCGGCGGATGTTACGACGGTCTGGAAGAATCGAATGTAAACCTGAACCAAGGAGCCGAATCAACTGTTAGTTACCTGATGGCTCGATTAACCATTGAAAAGTATACAAATGCGGATATTTCCGTAAAAGAACATTTACAAAATCAGCTAAGAATTCATCCCCAAAAAGGGAAACCTGTTTTATTGACCGACTATAAAAACGTATAGTTTCAAAAATAGCTGGAACCAAACTTCCGGCTGATAAAATGCCTCAAACGTATTAGGTTGCAATATCAATAATTCATGTAACTGAAAATAAAAGAAACACCATGAACAAAAATCCTTTAAAAAAACTGGAAAGTCTTGGGCAATCGATTTGGCTCGACTATATCCGACGAGATTTGATCACGAGTGGTGAACTTCAAAAATTAATCGATGAAGATGGATTGCGGGGAATAACCTCGAACCCGGCCATTTTCGAAAAAGCCATTGCTGAAAGTAATCTTTATGATTCTGAAATTCATAAAATGGCTCTTGATGGAAAAAATATAAACACAATCTACGAGGCCATCAGTCAAAAGGATGTACAAAATGCTGCTGACGTTTTCAGACCATTATACGATAGTACCGGAGGCAAAGATGGATATGTAAGTCTGGAAGTAAATCCACATCTGGCACACAACACCAAAGGCACCATAGAGGAAGGCCGTCGGTTGTGGGCTGCATTGAACAGGCCAAATGTTTTGATCAAAGTTCCTGCAACAACTGAAGGTCTGCCCGCAATCAGGCAACTAATTAGCGAAGGAATCAATGTAAACGTTACTTTACTCTTTGCTTTACCGCGATACAGGGAGGTAACTGAAGCTTTTATCGCCGGAATCACTGATCGTATCAATCTAGGCAAGCCAATAAAAAATATTGCCTCGGTGGCAAGCTTCTTTTTAAGTCGTATCGATGCGGTTATTGATCCAAATGAAGCTGAGTTTATTGCTACAGAAGGAGAACAGGCACATTTTGCTACAAAAATTCGTGGGCAGGTTGCCATCTCGAGTGCAAAAATTGCTTATAAAATTTATAAGGAAGTTTTTGATAACGAACAGTTTCTTAAGTTAGGAGTTTCACCTCAGCGACTTCTTTGGGCGAGTACCAGTCCAAAAGATCCAAAATACAGCGATGTAAAATACGTTGAAGCACTAATCGGGCCAAATACAGTCAACACAATTCCTTTCCAAACACTTGATGCTTATCGTGATCATGGTGATCCGGCAAATCGATTGGAAGTTGATGTTGAACAGTCGTCCTGGGTATTATCCGAACTTTCTGAAATAGGCATTGACCTGAAAAATATTACTGAAGAATTAGAAAACGATGGAGTTGCTAAATTTATTCAAGCCTTCGATAATCTGATGGACGCACTGGCAAAGAAGTCAGGGAATTAATGTAATAAGTAAAATCCATTCTGATAAAAAATTTGCAAACAATATCTTTAAAGTATGAAAACAAAAAAAGATTCAGTTAAGAAAAGTGTTGACTTGAAAAAGATGAAAACAACAAAGAAGAATCCTCTTTCAAGGGAACTTTTAAGTAAGATGAATGCCTATTGGCGGGCTGCAAACTATTTATCGGTCGGTCAACTTTATCTTCGCGACAATCCACTGCTTCGGAAACCGTTAAAACTTTCGCATGTAAAGTCGATGTTACTTGGACATTGGGGAACAACCCCGGGACAAAACTTTATTTATGTACACTTGAACCGGGTCATCAAAAAATATGATCTGGACATGATCTACATTTCAGGACCCGGGCATGGCGGACCTGCTCTGGTTGGAAATACTTATTTGGAAGGTACATACACCGAAATCTATCCAGCCATCACACAGGACGAGTTGGGGCTAAAAAAACTGTTTACACAATTTTCCTTTCCCGGAGGAATACCAAGCCATGTTTCTCCGGAATGTCCAGGATCGATTCACGAGGGCGGCGAACTGGGCTACTCACTCAGCCATGCTTTTGGGGCAGCATTCGACAATCCTGATCTGTTGGTTGCCTGTATCGTTGGCGACGGTGAAGCTGAAACCGGTCCGTTGGCTACAGCCTGGCATTCTAACAAATTTTTAAATCCAATCACCGACGGAGCAGTATTGCCCATTCTGCACCTCAACGGATACAAAATTGCCAACCCTGCCATACTTGCACGAATACCGCATAAAGAACTCGAACAATTGCTGAACGGATATGGCTGGAAACCCTATTTCGTAGAAGGTGATGAACCTGAAAAAATGCATCAGTTGATGGCTTCTGCAGTTGAAAAATCTATTTTGAAAATTAAAAAGATCCAAAGCCACGCACGAGATAAAAATGATGCCGATCGTCCTCTTTGGCCAATGATTGTACTCCGCTCGCCCAAAGGCTGGACCGGACCAAAAGAAGTTGATGGAATGCAAATTGAAGGAACTTTTCGCTCGCATCAAATTCCATTACTTGTTGATTCCGATCATCCACACCATTTAAAACTTCTTGAAGAATGGATGAAAAGCTATAAGCCGGAAGAATTATTCGACGAAAATGGTTCTCTCCTACCCGAGCTGACCGCACTTGCACCAACAGGCGAGCGACGTATGGGTGCAAACCCACATGCCAATGGCGGACTTTTGTTGCACGATTTGAATATGCCCGATTTCCGAAAATTCGCTGTAGAGGTTCCTTCACCGGGTTCCGTACAGGCTGCCGACACACACGAATTGGGAGAATTCCTTCGCGAACTAGTCACATTGAATGCAGAGCAACGAAACTTCCGGATTTTTGGTCCTGATGAAACACTTTCGAACCGCTTGAATGCCGTTTTTGAAGTTACCAATCGGCAATGGGAAGCCAAAACAAAAAAGACCGACGAGTTTCTGGCTACCGAAGGCCGTGTGATGGAAGTATTGAGCGAGCACCAATGCGAAGGATGGCTCGAAGGTTATCTGCTCACGGGAAGGCACGGTCTGTTTAACTGTTACGAGGCATTTATTCATATTGTCGATTCGATGTTTAATCAACATGCAAAATGGCTTAAAGTTAGCGCCGAATTGCCATGGCGAAAGAAAATTGCGTCACTCAATTACCTGCTGGCATCTCATGTATGGCAGCAGGCTCACAATGGTTTTACGCATCAGGATCCGGGTTTTATCGATCACGTGGTAAATAAAAAGGCATCCGTTGTTCGAGTCTACCTTCCACCCGATGCCAACTGTTTGTTGTCGGTTTGGGATCATTGTTTACGAAGTCGCCATTACGTCAATGTAGTGGTTGCGGGGAAATATCAGGCACCTCAATGGTTAAACATGGATGAAGCGATTGAACATTGTACCCGGGGAATTGGAGTTTGGGAATGGGCCAGTAATGAACAGGGAGGTGAGCCGGATGTGGTAATGGCATGCTGCGGCGATGTGCCAACACTTGAAACTTTGGCCGCGGTTTCTATCCTTCGCGAACATTTACCTGATCTGAAAATCCGGGTGGTTAACGTGGTCGATTTGATGAAGCTGGAACCAGGCACCGAACATCCACACGGGCTAAGTGATCCCGATTTTGATGCCTTATTTACAAAAGATAAACCGATCGTATTCGCCTTTCACGGATATCCCTGGCTGGTGCATCGTTTGACCTACCGACGGACGAACCATGAAAATATACACGTTCGTGGATACAAAGAAGAAGGTACCATTACAACCTATTTCGATATGACAGTGATGAACGATCTGGACCGTTTTCACTTGGTTCAGGATGTGATTAACAGGGTTCCAAAATTGGCTGAAAAAGGCAAGATCCTTAATTTGCTGATGAACCAGAAACTCGCCGAACACAAAAAGTACATTGATAAAAATGGTCAGGATATGCCTGAAGTACGAAATTGGAAATGGAAACAGAATTGAAAAAAGAAGGGAAAATAATATGCACGATAAAGCAACAATGCGCATTGGAATAGCTGCCGATCATGGCGGATTTGAGTTAAAAGCTCAATTAATCCTGACTCTCACCGTTGCGGGTTACCAGATAACCGATTTTGGAGCCAATGAATTGATAGCAGGCGACGACTATCCTGATTATGTAGTACCGCTGGCACGGGCAGTTTCAGTAGGTGAAATCACCCGAGGTCTGGCCATCTGTGGCAGTGGCGTCGGGGCTTGCGTCGTAGCCAATAAAGTTACCGGCGTGCGGGCCGCTCTCATCACCGATTCCTTCTCCGCTCATCAGGGAGTGGAGGATGATGATATGAATGTGATGTGCCTTGGAGGCCGGATTACCGGGACTGCATTGGCCTGGGAATTGGTTCAGGCATTCCTGAAGGCTGATTTCAAATCAGAAGAAAAATATATGCGACGTTTGGAAAAAATTGTTGCACTGGAAAAAGGGAAATAAAAGAGTATTGTCGTCAGGATTACTAAAAATCGAATTTAAAAAGGACAGATTATCATGAGTGAAAATGAACATAACCAGCATCAGGAGGAAACACAGGATCAAATATTACCCCAAAAAAGTCGTCAACCCCGCTGGAAGATGATACATCATACCTGGATTTTTTGGATTTTCTTGTTTTTGATGTTTGTGGCTATTATGTATTATATAACGAGCGTTAACTTTGCTTTTGCACCTTAGCAACAAATGAAGCAACACACTGAAAATAAAATGACACCCTAGACATTTACAACTAAAAAATCAAAAAATGTACAGCAAAGAATTAATACAAACTGCTAATTCACTGGTCGCTGACGACAAAGGAATACTGGCCATGGATGAAAGTTTTCCAACTTGTAATAAACGATTTGCCAAATTGGGAATTCCTCAAACGGAAGAGTTTCGACGTGCCTACCGGGAACTGATAGTTACGACTCCGAGGCTTGGAGAGTCCATTAGTGGCGCGATACTCTTCGACGAGACCATTCGTCAGGAAACAAAGGATGGTATTCCAATGATTAAGGTACTTATCAATGCCGGAATTATTCCGGGTATTAAAGTTGATGCTGGAGCAAAGGATCTGGCTGGTCATTCCGGTGAGAAAATTACAGAAGGACTGGACGGATTACGCGAACGGCTCAACGAATATTCAAAGATGGGTGCCCGTTTTGCCAAGTGGCGCGCGGTGATTATTATTGGTGAAGGAATTCCAAGCCGGGCTTGCATCGAAGCCAATGCGTATACTTTGGCACGTTACGCTGCATTATGCCAGGAAGCAGGTCTGGTTCCTATCGTTGAACCTGAAGTACTCATGGACGGTGGTCATAACTTGGAGCGATGCTTTGAAGTTACTGAAGAAGTTCTGCATGTGGTATTCGATCAGCTTTATAAGCAAGGAGTAATGCTGGAAGGCATAATTCTGAAGCCTAATATGGTAGTTCCCGGATTGACCTGTTCAAAACAAGAATTGGCAAGTGAAGTAGCTGATGCAACAGTAAAGTGTTTATTAAGAGCCGTTCCGGCTGCCGTTCAGGGAATCACTTTCCTATCAGGCGGCCAAACTGCGGAATTGGCTTCTGCCCGTTTAAATGCGATGAATTTCATTTATAAATCGAAATTACCCTGGGAATTGTCCTTTTCATTTGGACGGGCTCTCCAGGAACCAGCTATGGAAATATGGAATGGAAAAGAAGCGAATGTAACGAAAGCACAGCAAGCTCTTTATCACAGAGCTAAATGCAACTTCGCTGCACGTCGTGGTGAATACAATGATACAATGGAAAGGAAATAAACATGACAGGCATTGACCGGCGCGAAGACCTTGGCCAACCCAACCGTTTCGATGTATATTACGGAATGGCCGACAGCCGAATTGGTGTGGCTCAACTTGATTTGCCTGATGTACTTCCAACAGAAGGAGATGCCGACCCTCCACAAGATAAAGTTTGATTTAATTACCATATATTTGAAAAAAAATAAAAATGGCAATTCAAAAAACCTGGCATGAAAAACATCTTGCCACATTAAGTTTTGGTGGTCGTGTAGCTGATGCG
>Ga0302288_1002711_pt1 | contig 10185 bp, 10 predicted proteins | sample III_Fen_N1_1_FD_194549 | JGI IMG/M metagenome (GOLD analysis project Ga0302288, IMG submission 194549) | Peat permafrost microbial communities from Stordalen Mire near Abisko, Sweden - III_Fen_N1_1 | ecosystem: Environmental > Terrestrial > Soil > Wetlands > Permafrost | place: Sweden: Abisko...
ACGGTCTTTTTTCCCCTTGGCTTGTTCCACCCGTATTTGCATCCGTTGGCTGTCAATATCTTTTAGCCGTAGGTTTATCAGTTCACCTATTCTCAGTCCGGCCGAATAAATGGTCATAAGTATGGCTTTATGTTTCAAATTCTCGGTTGCATTCAAAATCATCACTACCTCTTCCTCGCTCAATACCTCTGGAAGCATTTTTTCTTTGCGTGGTCGGTCAATAGTATAAATTTTTCGCTGTCCACCCAGTACTCGCTCATAATAAAACTTGATAGCATTGATAGATTGGTTTTGATACGAGCCGGATATATTGCGTTCGTTGACCAGATAACGCAGAAAATCAACAATCATTGAGTCGGTAATTTCTTCAATCTCCGTTTCCGGAAAATGATTGATAAACTCTTCAAACATATTTGTGTAAGTATCCAGTGTGTTTTTGCTGTAACGCAACTCCTTTAGTTTAGCTGTAAATTCGGGCGGACAAGTTCTGTAATTTGGTATGTCGTGGCGCGAAGTACGGGCTTTAACCTTCGATTTTAGTTCTACATGATAAATAAAGTCCAACGAATGTTGATGTGCAATTTGCCTTATTTCAGCTAAGTATATTCCCGAATAGGGTACACTCCAACAATGTTCATCGCCGTTCCAACTGTTTAAAGGAATTTTCTTTATTTCGGAAACAATTTGCCTATCGTAATTAAAAAACAATTTTAATACCCGATTCGAATAGTTGACAACCAACAGTTCGTTCTTAGTATATGAATAATCCGGATTCGTTTTTGTTTCAATAACCGTATTATGTTCTTTTATTTCCGGATTTTTAGTTTGAAAATAGGCTTTCACTTTATCGGCATTATTTCCAAAATTAGGAATAATCCAGCAAAAATTAATACTATCCCACTGAGCAAATTTATACGAGCGTACAAAGTTTATATCCGCCTCGTTTTTAGGCATTTTTATAAAAATATGTTTACCGGTAATATCAATACTTATACCGTTTTTTTTATTTACCGCTTTCGTGTCAACATTTTCGATTGGATTTTCAACTGTTTTTTTTTCTAATGGAAGATAATCTTTCCGTTCCATATTTGGAGACGGTGTTGGTAAGTCTGCAAGCAGTTGAGGTGGTAGAGGAGTAGGAGCAGGGGTGAGATTGTCAGGAGAAGAGGTATAATCCACATCCAAAAACAACGTTTTTAATTGCACAAAAGTCTCTTTTGTGTAAGGAATATGCCATGTCCGCAGGGTTTTACTCCATTTTGTATCAGGTATTTGTCGGAGTTTCTTTACTATTTCTGCATCATAGGGGAATTCAATTTTTATTCTATTCTCACCTTTATGAATAATTTTGGAAGCTTTCATTTTTCATTAGTATTAAGGTGTTTGCCCAAAAGTAATTACACATTTTTTTTGATAAATTTAATGCCAAAGATAAACACAATATTTTACATTAACGACTTCGTTTTAATTAATTTTCAATATTTTCAATTGTTTCTTTTCGTGCTAACTTGTTGGCAGTTACTTTGTATATCCAAAACGTTTGTTTATGGGGTCGATGAGTCATTTTTATTCAGAGCCTGACGAATTTATACCCTGAATAAGAAAACAGATAAAACTAATGATTATATAAGTCAATGTCATATTATTTAAAAGAAAAAGGAGTTTTGATGTAGTCGCTAAAATCTGTATCTTTGTAATCTCAGTTTTTTTTACTGTAAAAGAGGAATGGAAAATAATAGTTGGTATTTGAAAATGCTTTCGTGGAGAGAGTTGCATATTAAGGAACGCAACTTTATTCTTATACTTAGTTTTGTAGTGGGGGTTTTTGCCGCTATAGCAGCCTTTATACTGAAAACAACCATTCATTTTATTCAAACTATTCTTACCGAGAACTTTAGTAAATCGGATGTGAATTACTGGTACCTGGTTTTTCCGGCTATCGGTATTTTTATTACTTCTCTTTTTGTTCGTCATGTGGTGAAGGACAATATTAGTCATGGCGTAACGCGTATTTTGTACGCCATATCGCAACGAAAAAGTATTTTAAAACTTCATAATGTCTGGAGTTCCTTAGTGGGAAGCTCCATTACAATTGGTTTTGGTGGGTCGGTAGGAGCTGAGGCACCTATCGTGCTTACGGGGGCAGCTATTGGGTCTAATTTGGGAAATTTTTTTAAATTAGATCAGAAAACGCTGATGCTGTTGGTGGGTTGCGGTTCTGCCGGAGCTATTGGTGGAATTTTTAAAGCACCTATTGCCGGTCTGGTTTTCACGTTGGAAGTATTGATGCTTGATATGACGCTTACAGCCATTGTTCCGTTGCTTATTTCGTCGGTTACGGCTACTGCAGTTTCCTATTTTTTCTCTGGAAGTGATTTTACTTTCGAGTTTGGTACATACGAACCTTTTGCCATTTCACGTATTCCGTACCTCATTTTGCTGGGTATAGTTTGTGGATTGGTATCGCTCTATTTTACACGCGGAATGAACTGGTTGGAAAGTAAATTCCGTAAATTGCACAATCCATATTCTAAACTGGCAGTTGGTGGTGTAACGTTGAGTTTGTTGATTTTTATTTTTCCTCCGCTCTATGGCGAGGGATACGATACCATTGTTGCCTTGTTGAACGGTCATTCGGCTTCGGTGCTGGATCGCTCGTTTTTTTTAAATATGGGAAGTAGTCCGTGGATTATGATTGTTTATTTGGTACTGATTATCGGGTTTAAGATATTTGCTTCGGCTTCTACAACGGCAGCAGGAGGGGTGGGAGGTATTTTTGCTCCTTCGCTTTTTATCGGTTGCCTCACCGGATTTGTGGTGGCTAAACTTTTGAATTTCGTTGGGTTGATAATACCTGAAGCAAATTTTGCACTGGCCGGCATGTCGGGGCTTATGTCGGGAGTTATGCATGCACCGCTTACAGGAATTTTTCTGATTGCCGAACTTACCGGAGGTTACAATCTTTTTATGACATTAATGATTGTTTCCACTGTTTCGTATTTGACCATTATTTTGTTCGAACCACATAGTTTGTATGCCATGCGGTTGGCGCAGAAAGGCGAACTGCTCACACACCATAAAGATAAAGCTATACTCACCATGCTTAAAATGGATAACTTTATCGAAACAGATTTTATTGTGTTGCATCCCGAAATGAGTCTGGGCGAATTGGTGAAAAATATCTCCCGTTCCAAACGAAATCTTTTTCCGGTGGTAAACCCCGAAACGGGTGTTATTGTTGGTATTGTACTGGTGGACGAAGTGCGAAATATCATGTTCCGCCCAGATTTATATGACCGCTTTAAAGTAAAAAAACTAATGACTTCGATACCGGCTACGCTAAAAATAACTATGCCAATGGAAAAGGTAATGGATGTTTTCGAAGATACAAATACGTGGTATTTGCCGGTGGTTGACGATAATAAGGTGTATCTTGGTTTCGTGTCGAAATCTAAGATTTTTAATTCGTACAGGCATGTGTTGGTGCATTTTTCGGATGAATAAGTACCCCACTAAATCCCTCAAGGTGAGACTTTTAAATTAGCTCTATCAGAATAAATTTTTAATAATAGATATATAATCAATACAATAAAACATTATAAAGTCCCCCTTTGGGGGATTTAGGGGTTTCAACAATGAAAAAACTAACATATTCGGAAGCCGTAGCTGAACTGGAAACCATTTTGACCGGGTTGGAAAGTAGTTCGGAAATAAATATGGATATAATTTCAGAGAAAGTAAAACGGGCAGCTGTTCTCATGGAGTTCTGCAAAAAACAATTACACGAACTAGATGAAGAATTGGAAAAAATGATGGAGCAACTGGATTAATTTATCGAATCCAATTCACCTCATATTCTTTTAATGCCGCATATTTTCCGAGCAATTCAATGCTGTGATGGACAGCATCCTGCAATCCGTTTTCTTCACTATATCCGTTGATAATCATCATCAGTCGGGTAGTTCTGTCCGAAATCTTTGTCCGTTCATTGTCGCTGGTAGGTGTGCCTATTCCACCCACCTTGTCTCGGTAAAGTGGTAATCCTTCCACGTTCAGTAATCCGCGCCCGATAGCTTCAAATTCATCATTGGCTGTTCCAACTCCGAGCTCAACATCACCCTGAATGCTGTAAATATCAAACCCACCAATAGAAAATCCACTCCGAATGGAAACCAGATTAATAATATCCACCAACGTACTGACTTTATAAACAGGGATGTCCCGTACAATTCTACGGCACAAAGCTTCGGCGGATGGTCGATATCGATTCGGATCTTTCCTCAACGCTTTATATGCTTTTCGGGTAGCTGCAATGGCAGGGCGTTTATTGATTTCTTCTATGGTGAATGAAGATTTAATATGTTCAATTTCTGCTTCCATCTCGCTCCAAAAAGCATCGCTAGTCTCAGAGTTCTGAACCTGACAACTAAGAATTGCCAACACTAATTGCGGACATGCCTCACGAATTTTATTAGATATTTGAATCTTCATTTTTTTCAATTATCACATTATCACATTGGCTCATTATCTAATCATTATTCCACTCAGCATTCGTCCCGATTTTATTCCAAGCCGACGTGCCGAAAAAAACTTTTCATGTTCGGTAAAGGTACAAATTCCGGCAATTTCGATATGTCCGGGCAGAATTCCAACTTCCTTAAGTACTTGCTCATTGGCTTTCCAAAGATCTAGAAAAAATGAATTGTTGCGTATTTCCACAATTTCTGAAATGTAGAATCCGGCTTGTTCAAATTGTTCTACCACATCCTTACCTACTTCATATACCCTGGCAGAAATGGAAGGTCCAATTGTAACCAATATATTTTCAGGTTTACAATCGAAATTTTCTATCAACTTATTTGCTGTTTTTTTAGCAATTACGGCACAAGTTCCCCGCCATCCGGCATGAGCTGTAGCTACTGCCTTTTTTATTGGATCGAAAAATAACAAAGGAACGCAATCGGCCGTGGTTACTCCGATACAGGTTTTTGGAAGCTTCGTAAATAGAGCATCAACACCGTTCAGATGGTTTGCTTTTTCATTGTCCGTGAGCAGAAGGAAAGCTTCATCTATTTCGCGTATTTCAGTTCCGTGAGTTTGGTAGGGAATGATTAATCTATCCGGTTCAATCCCCAGATTTTTGCATAAAACACTTTTATTGTTTTCGAAATGTTGCGGATTATCACCAACAAACGGACTCATATTGAATGATGCGTAATTGCCCACGCTTACACCGCCTTCACGGCTGGTGCAAAAATGGGCAATTTCTTTTTGTTTATCAAGCAACTGATAACTAATAACTTTCAGTTGTTCGCTGTTATAGTTCATCCCAGCCAATTCCCTTGTATTTGCTTAAATCATCATCATCTTCGTCTTCCCATTCTTCTTCCACTTCCTCTTCTTCTACTTCGTGATGGGCAATTTCCATTGGTCGATGGGTAATTTCCACCACTTTGTTCGACTCTTTGTTGATTTCAGTCCAAATTAAATCTTTTAATTCAGAAATTCCTAATCCGCTAACCGAAGAAATAAATACCGTTTGGATATTGTTCGGAATTTCCTTTTTTATTTCATCAATTAATTCATCATCCAGCATATCACATTTTGTAATAGCCAAAATGCGTTGTTTATCAACCAGTTCTGGGTTATATTGTTTCAATTCGTTGAGCAGAATATCAAACTCTTTTACAATATCGTCGCTATCGGCAGGAATCATAAAAAGTAAGATGGAATTTCGCTCGATATGACGTAAGAACCGCAATCCCAGTCCGCGTCCTTCGGCTGCTCCTTCAATAATTCCCGGAATATCAGCCATTACAAACGATTTACCATCGCGATACGAAACAATTCCTAGGTTAGGAACTAAGGTAGTAAACGGATAATCGGCAATCTCGGGTTTTGCAGCCGAAACCACTGAAAGCAAGGTAGATTTACCGGCATTGGGGAAACCAACTAACCCTACATCAGCAAGTACTTTTAGTTGAAGAATAACGGTTTTTTCAATTGCGGGTTCGCCCGGTTGAGCAAAGCGTGGAGTCTGATTAGTAGCGGTTCGAAAATGCCAGTTTCCCTGACCACCTCTACCACCTTTTACTAACACCACTTCATCGCCGTCGTTAGTAATATCGCATAAAAATTCTCCGGTTTCGGCATCATATACTACTGTACCACATGGAACTTCAATTACTTTGTCTTCGCCTTCTTTACCAAAACTACGACTTAAGCTACCGCCCTCACCATCTCCGGCATGTATGTGTCGAGCATATTTGAGGTGAATAAGCGTCCAGTGGTTTTTACTGCCCCGTAGTATAATATGACCACCCCGGCCGCCATCGCCGCCATCCGGACCGCCTTTCATGGTCAGTTTATCCCGGTATAAATGCTTTGAACCTGCTCCTCCTTTGCCCGAACGACAAAATATCTTCACGTAATCTACAAAGTTTGAACTTGACATGGTGTGTGTTTTAGTTTATGAGATAACAAAACACACCGGATTAAGTTTCACGATGTGTTTTGATTGTTGTTTTAATGTATTGAAAATTAAATTCTTGAATGAATAACGCAGGATATTACCTTTTGTCATTCCGCCACAACAGTGTAAATTTCTTTTAAATTCCGCCCATACCCGTCGTAATCTAACCCGTAACCAACAATAAAATCATTTGGGATTTTCATGGCTACATAATCCACCTGAATATCACGTTGTAAGGCATCGGGTTTTTGTAAAAAAGTAGCAACCCTGATTTCGTTGGCACCTTTCGCCCGAAGCGAACTCAGAATCCGTTCCATGGTAATTCCTGTATCAACAATATCTTCAACTACTACCACATTTCTGCCAACCACACTTTCATTTAGTCCTATAATTTCCTTTACGGTACCGGTAGTGTACAATCCGTCGTACGACGAGAGTTTGATAAACGTGATTTCACAGGGAACATTCACAGTTTTCATTAAATCACCTGCAAACATAAATGCACCGTTCAGCACACAAATAAAAAGAGGGTTTTTGTCTGCCAAATCGCGGTTAATAGCTTCTGCCACCTGACGAACCGCTGCCTGAATTACGGATTCTTCGATGGACAATGAGAATTTTTTGTCTTTAATCTGAATAACATTCATATAATTATACGGTTATCGGGGTGATTAATGTGTTTGTTTTACATGCTGTTTTCAATTAAAAAAACAGAAATGAACTGTTTTAAAGATATTAAGACAATATCGATAAAACTTTTGCAAAAGTACAAAAAAACATCCGTTTTTTGAAACATGAGGTCGCTTAATATCTAACTGAGAAACAGAAAGTCGAAAAGAAAAAAAACTATTTGAATAAAGACTGATTTGAATTTTTCGCTTTCAACTTGTCCTGAAAATCTTAGCAAATAATTATGTTATGTTTAAATACAAAATTGTATCTTTGTGACGCTATATACTCAAAAAACTTGTTTGTTTGATATAGTGCTTTCTATAATTCTTCTGGTAACTTTAATTTATTCATATGATTCGCTCCAAACTTACTATCTTCGTGTTATTACTGACATCATTCATTTATGCTCAGGATTTTGAAGTGTCGCCTGTAGTTATTAATTTTAATGCCGATCCAGGTGAAATCCAAAAAAAACAAATAAATCTGATTAATCACTCCAGTTTGCCTCAAAAATACACCCTGAAAGCATCTGACTATATTTTGGACAGTGATGGTAACAAAAAAAGTGTACCTCTTGGCACAAGCAAACGCTCCTGTGCCGATTGGCTTACTATTAGTCCAGCATTTATTGAACTTAATCCAAATCAATCGGCAACACTGGATGTATTGATGACTGTTCCAAAAGATGGGTTTTCTTCAAAATGGTGTTTGATTCATGTTGCTGTTTCTAAAGAACAATCGGCTTCTGATGTTGATAAAAGTCTGGCTGCCGGTGTTTTGATTGCCCCGCGTATTGTTATTCAGGTGAAGCAATCGCCTAAGAGTAACAACAATTACAAAGCAACTATCAGCAACTTAAAAGAGGTTACCAAGCACGGTGATAAAGAACGTAATTTTGAGGCCACAGTGACCAATCTGGGCGATAATATCATTGAAGCAAGAGTATCGCTTGCATTAGCCAATATGCAAACGGCAAAAGAACAAAAATTTGCTTCTACAAAGGTAACTGTTTACCCCGATGGAACAAGAACTGTAAAATTACAATTACCCAACAATCTGGAGAAAGGGAAGTATGCGTTAGCCGCAATTCTGGATTACGGTCATCGTCAACCTCTTGGTGGAACGCAGCTCATGCTCGAAGTCAAATAAAGTATATGAGAAACCGTTTATTTTTTTTAGCTGTCTTTCTACTATCTTGTATTGGCTTAAGCTCTCAGCAGCGAATTGACACGTGGTATAATGACTATAAAACACAGTTAAAAGAATCCTATTATGTTATTCGCATAAACAATGATAGTGTTGTTAAACATGGGAAATACATCATCATGTATTCAACCGGCAAACTCTGGCAGGAAGGCATGTATGATCATGGCAAACTGGTAGGTTTGTGGCGCGATTATTACGAAACGGGAGAGTTGAAACAGGAATTACCTTATGTTGATGGTCTTCTTAACGGGGTGTTGAACTACTATTACCCAACAGGAAAAATCCAACAAAAACTGTCATATAAAAACGATGTGCTTAATGGGTTGGTTCTAAACTATTTTGAAAACGGAAATATTCAGGAATCCTGTAATTATACGAATAATGTTCCTGATGGTGAATTAAAAGCTTATTACGAGGATGGAAAAGTAAGATTTATCAGGAATTTTAATGCAGGTGTGGAAAGTGGATTGCTCACAAGTTACTTTGAAAACGGGAAAATTAAAGAGCGATCGACTTTGGCGAATGGAGTATATGATGGTTTTTATGCCGACTACTATAAGGATTACAAAGACGGAGCGATAAATAAAACATGTTATTATAAAAATGGAAAACTGAACGGGAAACTCACCGGATATTATCCAAGTGGGAATATAATGTTGGTAAATAATTATCTGGATGATCAAATAATTGAAACCAGTACTGAGTACTTTGATTCTACTCTAGTTCTTGTTAAGCAAACCGGGAAATATCTGAATAACAAAAAAAATGATAGCTGGACATTGTATTATAAAAATGGCAAAATATTTACGACAGGAAGCTATACAAATGGAATTTTGACGGGTGTATGGAATGTATTTTTCCCGACAGGAAAATTAAAACAAACTGGCAGTTACGTTGATGGTAAAGCAACAGGACAATGGCTTTTTTATTACGAAACAGGAGAGCTTAAAAACAAGGGCGACTACAGCAACGATACTAAAACAGGAGTATGGCTTACCTATTACAAAACAGGAGAACTAATGTCTGAGATTAATTTTACTGATGGAAAACGTGAAGGAATGGCCAAAGCATACGATTTAAAAGGAAAACTTGTTGAAACAACCAATTATAAAAATGGAGAAGAAGTAAAATGATAAAAACCAAATCTATACTCCTGACATTAGTTCTGTTTCTTACTTTTTCTTGTGTAACAAATGACCCTGTTAATTACACTACATGGCATTGTGTTGAAAGCTCTGAATTGGGTTCACGTACCTATCTGGTAAACCTGTATAAAGCGAAAAATGATTCTAACACTTATTTGATAAGTAACTTTCACAATGTGAGTTACGATGGGCTGTATGACATTATTTTAAAGAACACTAATGGCAAACTCGCTTTCACTCCTGCTGCGCAACAAATTGGAGATTCTCAATTTCAAATCAAATCAGGTTCAGGTAGTATAAATACAAATTCAACTCAAATGGTACTGGATTATTTTATCTATGACTCGAACGAAAAGAGAGATATAGGAGTTCATGCTGTGTATTCTCGTAATTAAGAAACAATTCAAATATAGTCAAAATCATTATTTGCTAAAGAAAAATGAGGCTGTTCAATGAATCGGCCTCGTTTTTCTAGTTATATATGTGTTATGATTGTTTCTATATATTCTTATTTTTTTACATTGCTTCCATTTACTTCTCTCGATTCCTCTATATTGACAATATATCCGGCAAGACCATACCGGGCAATATCAGCTGTAGCATCTGCCCTCGATAAATATCTACCAGTGTAGTATTTAAGTACTCCATTTCTTTTTACACAAACTACATCAAAAGGTAAATTATATTTAT
>Ga0302288_1002714_pt1 | contig 10173 bp, 9 predicted proteins | sample III_Fen_N1_1_FD_194549 | JGI IMG/M metagenome (GOLD analysis project Ga0302288, IMG submission 194549) | Peat permafrost microbial communities from Stordalen Mire near Abisko, Sweden - III_Fen_N1_1 | ecosystem: Environmental > Terrestrial > Soil > Wetlands > Permafrost | place: Sweden: Abisko...
CCATCTGATTTATTTGGGCTAATTCCCGGACGTGTCACCTATGTTTTCGATCCTGAAGGGCGACTGATCAAAGTTTTCAAATCGCAATTATCTCCTGAAAAACACGTAAATGAAGCGCTGAAAGTGATCACCCTATTGAACTGAACCATTTAATTCAGTAAAACTACAAAAGACCCATCACTGAGCCTTTTGTAGTTCGTTTTGCAGCCTATTCCATAAGGAATAAACCATTCAGTCAAATTATAAGGACATAAGTATCAAAATTTAACTACTGCCCAGTATGCTTTCTTTGGTTTCATGTTCTCATCGAACAAAAGGGGATAGGCCTTACCTCTTCTCGGTGTACGGCTATCGAGCCATGAACTCCTGTCCGAAAGATTCCAGAATGTCACACCAGTAATTACTTTTTTCTTGTCACGGAAAACTTTGAAAGCTTTTTTGTAAAAATCGATCTGTTTCTGTTCTCTCTCAGGTGTGAAACCCAGGTTGAGCGTGTCTGTCCTTGAAGTATAAATAGATACATCGAGCTCTGTTATCTGGACAACCAGCCCCAGAGAAGAAAATTTGTTGATTGATTCCCTGATCGCATCTTCGGATGAGCCGGGAATAATAAAATCTCCCTCACCCGGCTGATTCAGTTGTCCTACATGTTTCGGAGATCCAATATCCCAATGCGCCTGGATTCCCACTCCGTTTATTGGAACACCTTGAGCAAGCATTTTTTTGAGCATTTCATACGTCTTTTCCCTTTTTGCAGGGTTCTCAGTGTTGTACTCATTATAGAAAAGAACTGCCTTTGGATCGGCCTCATGTGCCCACTGAAATGCCTTGGCAATAAATTCATCACCGCATATTTTGTACCATAGTGTTTGCCGGTAACCAACATTTGCGGGATCGAGGTTATCTATTGCTTCATTTACAACATCCCAGGCATATATTTTGCCTTTGTAGCGAGAAACAACCTGTGTAATATGTTCTTTCAGTCTTGCCAGAACGAGCTCTTTAGAGGCCTGATTCCCCTGAGCATCTTTAAACATCCATTCTCCGGTCTGGCTATGCCAGCAGAGTGTATGGCCGCGAACCTTCATCCCATTAGCCTGAGCAAAATCGACAATCTTGTCTGCTTCAGCCCAGCTAAATTTTCCCTCTTGAGGCTGTATAAGAGCTGGTTTCATAACATTCTCAGGCGTCAGACTGTTGAAATGTTTTTTAATAAACTCGCCCGATACTCCCTCAAGAGACCGGGGTGACACTGCCACTCCGATTGGAAAATAATCCTTGTAAAAATCTTTCAGACCTTTAATCGAATCTGCTTTACTTATAATGCTTTTTTTGCCGCTTCCCGTGAAACTGCTCATGAATATAATTCCTGCGATTAACGCAAATACCAAAAAAAATGAAACGAATGCATCCTTAAAAATTGTTTTGATTTTCATACAGTTGAGTTTTAGGTTACAGTGTTTAGTCATTTAGCTTTTAAATATAGCTATTTTCATCATTAATTGATCAATTTTTTCTGAAATCCAGAATTACATTTCCGAGATTGTGTCCGGCGCCTCTGATATGATGTTCGGAACCTCCGAGATTGTTTCGCGGGCCTCTGAGATGTGTTCCGGCGCATGCGAGATGTGTTCTAGCACCTCCAAGATCGTTTCTGGAGCTTTTGGTCGAAGGTGCTTTCTGAGCCTGTCGAAGGGTGTTCCCCGGAAACAACAAAAGACCCATTGCTGAGTCTTTTGTCTATTAGTTCATATCGATAATCTTCTTTCTATACAATCGGAAAGATCTTATGATCTGCTAGATATTCCAATATGATTTTGGTATTCGTTGCCCGGTTTTCGGGTTTCAACACCAGTGTTGGATCTTTGGGCTCAGTAAATTGTAAGTCGGCACCCGGTAAGTTCGCTACCAATCCTTCATCAAATTTTTGGTAGAGCTCAGGTTTGTTCTTTCTGCAGAATTCGATGCTCGCATCCATATGAATCAGCTTAAAGCGATCTTCGCCAATAATCTGAATCACTTGTTTGCGAATATTTTCATCCGGAGAGATAAACGAGCAGATGGTAATGATTCCCTGGTCGTTCAATAATTTGCTAATGTGAGCCACACGGCGCAAATGTTCGGCGCGATCGGCAGGTGAATAGTCCAGCTCGTTCGAAAGTCCCAGTCGAATTGAACTTCCGTCGAGTAAAACCACCGTCGCTCCCTGTTCAAATAACTCTTTTTCAAGCGTAAAGGCCAGTTCGTTTTTGCCCGAACCATGCAATCCGGTTACCCAAAGGGTCGTTCCTTTCTGGTTGTATCGTTTTTCGCGCTGTACCTCCGAAATCAGGCATTCACCTTTGGCAATCCTGCTTTTGTTGGCCTCCAGCGTTTTTTCATCCACTATTTTCGACGGAAGGTCTTCGGCATTGAGTTTGTCGATGATCATCCCCACAGCCACCGTATTGTTCGTAATTGGGTCGATCAGGATAAACGAGCCGGTACTGCGGTTCTTTTTATAGGGATCGAAGTAAATCGCTTTGTTGGTAGTCATCACCACGCGCCCGATTTCGTTCAACTCAAAATGGTCAATGGCCGATTTATGAAGTGTGTTGACATCCACTTTGTATTTGATCTGGTCGAATTTAACGCGAGTGGTGTTGTTGGCGTGTTTAATAAACAGCTGCATGCTCGGATCCATCGGCTTTTCGTCCATCCAAACCAGCATGGCTTCGAAATGACGTTCCACGCGCGGCAAGTTATCCGGATAAACAATCATATCGCCACGCGAAATATCAATTTCGTCTTCAAGCGTAATCGTCACCGATTGCGGCGGAAAAGCTTCTTCCAGATTTCCGTCGTAGGTAATAATCTCTTTTATTCTGGAAGTTTTTCGCGATGGCAAAACCATAATTTCTTCGCCTTTGCGGATAATTCCTGAAGCAACACGAGCCGAAAATCCACGGAAATCGAGGTCAGGCCGAAGCACGTACTGAACCGGGAAACGCATGTCGTCGAAGTTACGGTCGCTGCTGATGTGCACCGATTCGAGAAACTCCAGCATGCTTTTGCCATGATACCACGGCATTAGTGTCGTTGGCTCAACCACGTTCTCGCCTTTCAATGCTGCAATCGGAATAAAATTCACATCCGGAACGTCCAGCTGCGTGATAAACGACTTGTATTCGGCCACAATTTCATCGAACACTTTCTGGTCGTAGTTCACCAGATCCATTTTGTTAACGGCCAGCACCACATGTTTGATGCCCAGCAATGAAACCAAAAACGTATGGCGACGCGTTTGCGTGATCACCCCTTTGGTGGCGTCAATCAGGATAATGGCCAGGTTGGCGGTCGATGCGCCGGTAACCATGTTGCGGGTGTATTGCGTATGTCCGGGCGTGTCGGCAATGATGAATTTGCGCTTGTTGGTCGAGAAATAGCGGTAAGCCACGTCGATGGTGATTCCCTGTTCGCGTTCGGCCTTTAAACCATCGAGTAGAAGAGCATAATCGATTTCCTCACCGGCATGACCCACGCGTTTGCTATCGCGTTCGAGCGCCGAAAGCTGATCTTCGTAGATCTTCTTACTGTCGAACAGCAAACGTCCAATCAGGGTCGATTTTCCATCGTCAACCGAACCGGCGGTCAGCAGGCGAAGCAAATCTTTTTTCTCATCCTGATCCAAATAAGTATTGATGTCGAGCGTTCCCCTTGTGTCTCCGTTTGGAGAATTCACCGTAGATATACTTTGATTATTTTCTGTCATAGCAAGTGTAAATACTATTCTGTTATCATTTTGTACTGTTCAACCCCTTCAGGGTTGAGGTCTTCCTTTTCTTGTTTTCCATCCCGATTAAATCGGGACGGTTATTCAAATTTAACCCGTTCCGGGTTTTCAATGCTCAAAGTCCGAAGGACTTCAATCTGAATAACCTCCGGTTTCACCGGAGGCAAATGAACGTAATAACTTTTTAGAACCCCGAAGCGGGTTCAACTTTGTTAAGGTTGATAAAAGAAATACTAAAAATATCCTTCCCGTTTCTTCTGTTCCATTGAGCCGTCCTGATCAAAATCGATCACACGGGTAGTGCGTTCCGAAACGGTCACGGTCATCATTTCTTCCACGATCTTTTCAATCGTGTCAGCTTCCGATTCAACGGCACCAGTCAACGGGTAACAACCCAATGTACGGAAACGAACCATTTTCATTTCGGCTTTTTCGGCTATTTCTTTCGGCATACGATCGTCGTCAACCATGATAAGATTGCCATCCTGATTCACTACCGGACGTTCTTTGGCAAAATAAAGCGGTACAATTGGAATTTTTTCCAGACGGATGTATTGCCAGATATCGAGTTCTGTCCAGTTTGAAATTGGAAATACACGAATTGATTCGCCTTTGTGAACACGGGCATTGTAGATGTCCCACAATTCAGGACGTTGATTCTTCGGGTCCCATTGATGAAACTTATCGCGGAACGAAAAGATCCGTTCTTTGGCGCGCGATTTTTCTTCATCGCGGCGGGCACCTCCAAAAGCAGCGTCAAATTTGTAAAGACTTAGTCCTTCGAGCAAAGCCTGAGTTTTCATCACATCGGTATGCACTTTACTCCCATGTGTAAATGGACCAACTCCGGCTTCGAAAGCAGCTTTATTGTAATGAACAATCAGGTTCCAACCGTTTTCCCTGGCATAATTGTCGCGGAATTCAACCATTTCCTTGAACTTCCATTTCGAATCGATGTGCATCAGCGGAAATGGAACTTTTCCGGGATAAAAGGCTTTTTCGGCCAGACGAACCATTACTGATGAATCTTTTCCGATGGAATAAAGCATCACCGGATTCTCGAATTCGGCTGCCACTTCGCGGATAATATGGATAGCTTCTGCTTCCAGTTCTTTGAGGTGCGAAAGACTGTATTCTGTCATACGTTTTATATTCGGGTTATTTTTGAAGCGCCTAAAATAATACTTTTAACTCTTTATTTAGTGGTATTAATACTAAACTCCAATAATTGTTCAAATTCCGAAACTTTGACTCTAACTAAATTTGTTTCATTTATGACTATCAATCTATTATTCATGAATTTATATTTTCCCGGATTTAAAAATATGAATTCAAATTTTGGAGTTGAAAAAATTGACTTTTGTATTCTAAGCTGGCTTAATCATTAAAAAATTGGCCTGATTTCAACACAAAACTCACTTATTTGTTGTTAATGTTTAGAAGGAAGTCAAATTTCCAAAACACGATAATTGTTTGTATTTCTAAATTTTAAATTTTTAGTCATGAAACAGAAATCGAATTTTAAATCTTTGCTATTTTTTACGGAAAGTAAAAACAGGATCATCTCGATCCGAATAGTTGTGGGGCTTATTTTCTTATCTGAAGGCATTCTCAAATTCCTTTATCCTGAAATATATGGCACTGGTCGGTTCGAAAAAATTGGATTCAGCGATCCAGCTTTCTGGGCTTATTTCACAGGCACTTTTGAAATTCTTTGTAGCATCTTGCTTTTGTTGGGATTCTTAACGCGCATAGCGTCCATTCCTTTAATTATTGTGATGCTTACAGCTTTTGTAACAACAAAATGGCCAATTCTTATGAGTAAAGGGTTCTAGACAATGGCTCATGAATACCGCACCGATTTCGCGATGACTATTCTTTTAGTTTATCTTCTGCTTTACGGTGCCGGAAAATTTTCGATTGATTCAATGATTTCCAGGTCTTCTAAATTTTGAAATATGCTGAAATACCCGATGAAGAATATTTTCTGGATTTTGTTATTTGGTCTATGTTTCACAAATTCTGTGTTTGCTGGTCCACCATTTAATACCGACGACCCGGAACCAGTTCCTTACCATCATTGGGAATATTATATTTCGTCGATTAATGTGCATCAGGCAAATTCCTGGTCAGGCACTTTACCCCATTTTGAAGTGAATTATGGTTTGTTTCACAATATGCAAGTTCATTTACTGCTGCCATTAAATTATACCTCTATGCAGTATCAACCCATGAGATATGGGTATGCCGATACTGAAGTAGGAGTAAAGTATTGTTTCATAAGTGAGACGGATAATCGACCTCAGATAGGAACTTTCCCTATTGCGCTTATTCCAACGGTAAAAAACGCAAATTTCAGCGATGCAAAAGCAAAGGTTTTTATTCCGGTATGGCTACAGAAATCGTTCGATAAATTAACAACTTATGGGGGGGGTGGATATTGGATCAATTCCGGGACGGGCAATAAAAACGCTGTTTTTGCCGGATGGGAGGTTCAATATGATTTTTCACCTCTGTTAACACTTGGTAGCGAATTGTATTATCAATCAGCTGATGCGACCGACAGACAATCTGTTGTTGCTTTTAATGTTGGCGGATCAATTAATCCGAGTGAAAAGTTTCATTTTATCTTCTCGGTAGGTCACAATTTAATAAACGAGAGCTTTCTCAGTTCTTATGTTGGGTTATTGTGGACCATTTAGTTTTCCGGAATTAAAATTTCCAGAAAAATGGAATCAGAGTAATACAAATAATAAATGCAATCACATTAAATGGAAGTCCAACTTTCACAAAATCTCTGAATTTGTAGTTTCCGATACCTTGAACAATGAGGTTCGTTTGGTAGCCAATTGGCGTTGAGAAACTCATGGATGCCGCAATACAAATGGCTACAAAGAATGGTTTCGGACTAACGCCCATCTGGGAGGCCGCAGCCATAGCAATTGGGAAGGAGATGGCCGCAGCGGCATTGTTTGTAATTAATTCAGTAAAAATATTGGTGATCAGATAAACGCAGGCCAAAACACCGATTGGTCCCCAGCTTTTCGAGAAACTAATTGCAGCATGTGCAATTCCACCAGCTGCCCCAGAGTTTTGCAGCGCTTTGCTTATTCCAAACGAGCAGGCAATCGTAATTAGTAAATCCCAGCTAATGGCCTTGGTATATTTCTGATGCGGAACAATCTTCAACCAAATCATCAGCATGGCCGCAATGGACGAGAAAAAGAACATATCGGTATTAACATTTTCGAACTTCGGAAGATAATCAGCCGCAGTTACACCGGCAATCATCAGCACCAAAATACTTAGCGCCAGCCACTTTTTAGCTTTTCCCTTGGTCTGAAGGTGATCGCCAATGTATGTCGTGAGGTAGAAGATCTTCGAGTCGCCCCAGTTTTTAATAAATCGATCGGTTGTCAGAAGAACCAGATTATCGCCTTCTTTAAGTTTCAGGCTGCGCAGGTTAGTTGTTATTCGCTCACCGTTGCGGTGCACGGCTACGATAGCTGCCTGATAATGGTCGAAAAAGTTAAACTCAAAAATTGTTTTGCCGATACCCGGGAAACGTGGAGCCAGAACGGCTTCGTATTGTTTCAGATCGCTGGTTTTTATCTGGTCTTTCAATAGATCGAGTCCTCTTAGCCTTACTTTGGTAAAATCTTTAATGATATCAAGGCCGTTTGATTTTCCGGCAACCAAAAGATGATCGTTTGCTTCGAAAGTTAAACCCGAAGTTTTTCCTTCAAATTTCACTCCATCCCGATCTATTTCGATGATATCAAATCCTTTCAATTCTTTGGAACGGCCATTCTTCAGGATTTGACCAACCAAGGTGCTTTCAGCGGGAACAATTAATTCGTAATAATAGTCTTTCTGGTCTGAAAGTGGTTTCCGGATAAAATTTTTCTCGCCAGGAAGCAGGTGAACACCAATATAACTCATGTAAATATATCCGGCAAAAGCCAGTGGAATACCAACCATACCTAATTCAAACATCGAAAAACCGGCAAAGCCATTTTCGAGCATTAACCCATGTACCACCAGGTTGGTTGACGTTCCGATCAGTGTACAAACACCACCCAGTATGGTTGCGTACGAAAGTGGAATCAGAAATTTTTGCGCTGACAGGTTCAGATCTTCCGCCCATTTTTTTACGATGGGAGCAAAAATGATCACGATGGGCGTATTATTCAGAAATGCCGACATGAATGAAATGGGAAACATGAGCCGGAAAAATAAAGATCGGGTATTTCCTCTGCGACGTGGTAAAAAGGCCGTTGCCAGTTTTGTCAGCGCACCCGACTGTGTAATTCCTTCGCTGATCACAAAAAGGATCCCTACCGTAATCATGCCTTTGTTGGAGAATCCAGCCAAAACATCTTCACTGTGAACTATTCCAAGGACCATCATGATAATCAGCGCCGAAAACAAAATGAGACCCGGGCGCATCACTTCTTTAACCAAAGCGGCTATCATGATGATGATAATCGCCAGGACCAATAATCCTTGTGTTGTCATAATACTATAAAGTGTGGATTCTGTAAATCTTCTTTGTTGTAAGTCAATTCTGTCACTAAATCTGGAAGAAAAATATTCTTTCCAACTGCTTTTACAATGGCGTGTCCAGCGGCCGTATCCCATTCCATTGTTTTCCCAATTTTAGGATAAACATCTGCATTTCCTTCGGCTATCTTGCAAATTTTCAGCGAACTTCCCATCCTGATTATTTCGATTGATTCGTGTTTTTTGCGAAGTTTATCAATATACACTTCGGTTTCAGGGTTCATGTGCGACCGGCTGACCAACACAACAAATCTATCCGATTTTAGTTTCTCCGGAAGTTTTATTCCTGAAAGTTGCATGATTTGAAAGGTACAATCTTCAGATGGATTGCAAAGTTTGAAAGCTCCGATTCCCGAAATTCCGACATAAAGCTCGCCTGTTACTGGTGCGTAAATGACTCCGGCAATGGGTTCATTTTTCTGAATAAGGGCGATGTTGACTGTAAACTCATCATTGCGCTTGATGAATTCTTTAGTTCCGTCCAATGGATCAACGAGCCAATACAATTCCCAATTTTTTCTTTCTGAATAACTCAAGTGAATACCTTCTTCGCTTAAAATGGGAAGCTGAGTACTTTCAAGCGTTTTCAGAATCTGATCATGGGCATTTTGGTCGGCTAATGTAACTGGTGTTTGATCTTCCTTTACCTGCACATGAAAATCAGTAGATGAATATACCTCCATGATTTTCATTCCTGCGAGTAAAGCCGCATTTATAGCTTTATCAATTAGTTGTAATATTCCCATCTGTTAGCTCGCTGCAATAATTGTTGGTAATTAGCCGACTTTTATCCCTAATTTTAAAACAGGATTCAAAAGTAGGTAACAATGATAATATACCTTTAGGCTTTTATACTTATAAAGTCAGACTCATTTTTATGAGATCAATATCTTTCAGTATATGCTTTAATTGTTATAAAATTGAGTGAAAATTATTTTTTCCAGACTTGATCTCTAACTAAATAAATACGTTCAATAATATCGACCACCTTTAAACCTTCCAAGGCATTAGTGCTGATTGGTGCACTACCATTTAGAGAATTGACGACATTTTGAATAACCATATGATGATTTTGGGCCGATCCTTTATACAAACCATAATCGTTTGGCGGTGCGCTCGCTTCCAGTTCAGGCATTTGGTAATCTTTGATGTTGCAGTAAACCACCTCGTTCATGTATTGACCGGCCACTTTGATGGTGCCTTTTTCGCCAATAATGGTCATGCTGCTTTCCAGATTTTCGTGGTAAATGGCTGTCGAATAGTTTAATGTGCCAATTCCTTCGTTAACGAACTCAAAATTAACGATACCGGTATCTTCAAAATCGGTTAGCGTCTGGTGGTTAAAGTCTTTGAATTGTCCGCTGATGTTTTTGATGTCGCCAAACAACCAATACATAATGTCGATAAAATGTGAAAATTGGGTAAATAAGGTCCCTCCGTCCAGTTTTTCGTCGCCATGCCAGTTTTTTCGGGTATAATAACGATCGTCGCGGTTCCAGTAGCAATTAATCTGTACATGGAAAAGCTTACCCAAAAGGTTTTCTTCCATCACACTTTTGAGCCATACCGATGGGGGGGAGTAGCGATTTTGCATAACACAGAATACGTTTCTGCTTCTTTCCAAAGACTTAAAAACAATTTTTTCTGCATCTGTTTTTGTAAGTGCCATTGGCTTTTCAACCACCACATGCAACCCCTTATCCAACGATTTCAGAGCCATTTCGGCATGCAACCCATTGGGCGTGCAGATATTCAAAACGTCCAGATTATTCTCTTTTTCAAGTAACTCATCAATCGATTGGTAAAAAGGAATTCCTGTGTATGAAGTTTTGCATTCA
>Ga0302288_1002719_pt1 | contig 10159 bp, 9 predicted proteins | sample III_Fen_N1_1_FD_194549 | JGI IMG/M metagenome (GOLD analysis project Ga0302288, IMG submission 194549) | Peat permafrost microbial communities from Stordalen Mire near Abisko, Sweden - III_Fen_N1_1 | ecosystem: Environmental > Terrestrial > Soil > Wetlands > Permafrost | place: Sweden: Abisko...
TTTTTCTGTACTTTTGCATGAAGTTTATAAAGTTCAAAAGTTTTTAAAGGAATAATTTTAGTTCATTCTAAAAATTTATCTTATTTATTATCTTTACTTTACTGACTTTCAATTTACTAACTTCACAAACTTGTAACTGAAAAGATGATTGTTTGCATTGCTGAAAAGCCCAGTGTGGCGCGTGATATTGCTGAAGTTTTGGGTGCAAAAACCAAGAAAGACGGATATATTGAAGGAAACGGATATCAGGTTACCTGGACTTTCGGGCATCTTTGCGGATTGCTCGAACCGCATGAATATGCCCCCGAATGGAAAGCGTGGGCGTTGAGTCATTTACCTATGATCCCGCAACGGTTTGGCATAAAAGTGATGAACGACAGCGGTATACAAAAACAATTTCATGTGATTGAAACATTGATGGCAACTGCCGATGAAGTGGTGAATTGCGGTGATGCCGGTCAGGAAGGAGAATTGATTCAGCGCTGGGTGATGCAAAAAGCGTTGTGCAAATGTCCCGTGAAACGCTTATGGATTTCATCATTGACCGAAGACGCAATTAAAGAAGGATTCACAAAACTGAAAGATCAAAGTAATTACCAAACGCTTTATGAAGCTGGACTTTCGCGAGCTATTGGCGATTGGTTGCTTGGTATGAATGCTACGCGGCTTTACACGTTGAAATACGGTAAAAACCGTCAGGTTTTATCTATCGGACGCGTTCAAACACCAACTCTGGCGTTAATTGTGAATAGACAACTGGAAATTGAGAATTTTAAACCTGAAGCCTATTGGGAACTAAAAACAGTTTATCGTGATACGGTTTTTTCGGCAACAAAGGGCAGATTTTCGAGTGTTGAAGAAGGAACTAACTTCTTAGAGACAGTTCGCACGGCAGATTTTTTTGTTACGGATATCACTATCAAAAAAGGAACTGAATCCGCGCCACGACTATTCGATTTGACCTCATTACAGGTAGAATGCAATAAAAGATTCGGTTATTCGGCAGATGAAACCTTGAAGATCATTCAAAGTTTGTACGAGAAAAAGGTTACCACTTATCCACGTGTTGACACCACCTACCTAAGTGACGATATTTACCCCAAAATTCCTGACATTATGAAAGGAATAAAGGATTATGAGTTACTTACAAAACCTTTACTGGCAGGTAAATTGCCCAAAACCAAAAAAGTTTTTGATAATGCGAAAGTAACCGATCACCATGCTATTATTCCAACCGGTGTACACTCTACGACTTTGACAGATACTGAGAAAAAGGTTTTTGATATGGTGGCTCGTCGGTTTATTGCCAATTTTTATCCTGAATGTAAAATTTCAACCACAACCGTTTTGGGTGAAGTGGAAAAAGTGGAATTTAAAGTTACCGGAAAGCAAATTCTGGAACAAGGTTGGCGCGTGGTTTTTGCAAAAGCGGAGAATGAAGAAAAAGAAACTGAAGGCGAAGAAGAATGGACTCTTCCAATCTTTCAAAAAGGTGAAAATGGACCGCACGAACCAACTTTGGCAGAAAAATGGACTTCTCCACCGAAACCTTACACCGAAGCAACCTTGCTTCGTGCCATGGAAACTGCCGGAAAACTGGTGGATGATGACGAATTGCGCGATGCGCTAAAAGAAAATGGAATCGGTCGGCCATCAACGCGTGCAGCTATAATTGAAACACTTTTCAAGCGCAATTATGTTCGGCGTGAAAAGAAAAATCTTATTGCTACCAATACGGGCGTGGAACTGATTCAACTGATTCAGGAAGATTTATTGAAATCAGCTGAGTTAACCGGGCGTTGGGAAAAAAAACTCCGACAGGTAGAACGTGGTGAATATCTGGCAAAAGATTTTTTGGACGAACTGAAAGCCATGGTAACAGAGATAGTGTTTAATGTGAAAAGTGATAATAGACCTCACCCCAGCCCTCTCCTGAAAGAGAGGGAGATAGAAAAGAGGGAGAAAGCAAATTCCGAAAGTGATTCAAAATCTATACCACCAGCTCCCATCTCCAGAAGAGTGGTGGGTGAGGTGGTTTGTCCGCTTTGCGGTAAAGGCACACTTTTGAAAGGGAAAACCGCTTATGGTTGTAGCGAATGGAAAAACGGTTGCAGTTATCGTAAACCGTTTAATGAATTGTAGATTTTCTTCGTGAAACCAGTTGCTTGATTATTTAAACACTAGTGGGGGTGAAGACTAACTTTGTATTGGCACGCTTTACAAAAGTGCGCCAGTACACAAAATCAGGTTATTCACTATGGACAACAGAGTAGCTCAACAAGCCTCACCTTCAAGGTAAAGGGTGTCAGGACAAAGATCAAGCCCATTTGCCCATTGAATACTCCCTAAAAAAGGTTTTACAGAATTAAACATGCTTACATCCTGCAACTCTTTAAAAATACCAATTCCCAAATAGGGTTTTACATCAAAACTTTTCTTCTCACCATTATTGAAAGTAATCAATAATTTAAAGTTTTGCTCAGCCTGAACATTTATAACTCTGGGGTACATGTTTTATTATTTTAAAGGATCAATTTTAAAAATGGTTTCACCACTTATTGCCAACGCCCAATCCGCCATTAATTCTTCATTATGTATCTCAATCCACGCCTGAACAAGTTTCATCTTATTCGGTTTTAAAGTGCCTTCTAATAATTGACCGTCAATGATTGAAATAACGGCTTCTTCATCTTGATATTTCACATGTATATGTGGCAAATTGTGTTGTTTGTTATCCAAATAGTACATCGAAATGATTATACCATAAAACATTGATATAATTGCCATAGTGTTGTGTTTTAATTTATAACTGCAAATATAATACTTTTGTTCCAAATTCATCAATAAAAATAATTCGGCTGAAATTCTTTGTGGAATTTCAGCCGATTGTTCTGAATTTACAAAGCCGGAGCTTTTTTTTAGCTGAGCGAAGTGAAAACATTCGCTCAACATTCCTTGGCAAATTATACCCTATTAAGATAACTGAGTTGTACATTTTCTCAAAATTCTATTGGCACACTTTACAGAAGTGCGCCAGCGTGCGTATAACGACCGTGTGTTAGCAGCATGACCGTTGGTTGTTAGTTATTGTCGTGTCAAGAATAGTTGTTGGTTTATATTCTTTTGAATATTATGTTTGTTCTGATTCATTCTTTTTTCTTACGAAATAACAAATAGTTTAGATTTAAACTATATGAAAAAATCAGGTTTTCATAAACTAAATCATAATGTATGGGATTTAAATATGAAAATGAACGAATATATTGTAATTTCCATGTGCTTGAATTAGTTTTTTTAATAAATGTTACCGCCGGTTCAATAAAGAATACAGATTTATCAATATCTGTCAATCCGAAATAAGATTGAATCAACTTGTTTTCATAATCACTACGACTATTCATGTACATCTTGACGTTGTATATAGATTCAGAGAATCGCGTTGAAAATGCAATTCCAATGCGGTTAAATAATAAATATCCAATTGAAGGCTGTGCATAAAATCTATCCATACTTAAGCGGTAATAGGGGTTACAAACATTGAATCCTCCCCGACCATATCCAAGGTTAGCTGCTCCGAATAATCCATATTTGAAATTTTTATAAAAAATAAGTTCATTGTCCCACAAGAAGTCTTTGACAAAAATGTTAGTTTCTCCGCCATATCTTGAAATGTTGAAACGGTTGTAGCTTGTATTTATTCCAATGTTATCGGTAAGTGCATAACCTGCATCAATGCCCAACTGGCTATAAACCGGTTGAGCACTTATTGAAGCGACGATATCTCCTTTCTTTTCAAAAACTCTCACGTTTTGTTTTATCGGATTGTAGTATAGAGGTCCGCAGGATGTGAATATAAACACTAACAACGGAAATATCTTATAAATATTTATAAGTCGAATTTGTAATTTCATATTTCCAATTATTAGTTGTTAAACATTAAATTTGTAACTGTCAATTTTTCGTTTACCTCTTCTTCCCAACTCTCAAAAATGAAAACACCAGCATTAGATTCCCAAGCTGACCTTTGATTGTATTTTTTGGGATTGATGTAGATAGTATCGCCTGCATTTGTCCTGAAAATTCTTATAGTGGAAATTATTCTACTAAACATGCTGTCAGGCATGATAAGATTGTAATTACTGTAAGTTATAGAAGTGACAACTCCAGCATTTTTAGGTATAGAGTCAAACCTGTTATGATTACTATATTCATAATAATATGGTATATAAAAATTGGTATTGTCGAATTTTACGTGTAAAATAAAATCGGTATTGTTTGTAATTGTAATTCTTTCCGGAATAGCTTGGTAAGACTGCTGTTTACAGCTTATAAATAAGAGGTTTGAAATGATTACCAATGTTATAAATTTCTTCATAAATTTTAGTTTCAAATTGATTTTATTGCATATTTTCGACAAATATCTGTAAATTCTTATCCCGAGATTCGGCTTTTCTTTTTTATTTCTCCGCTAAATCGGCGTATATCAGCGTTCCATATCTTTGTTTTAAATATATAATTCAATTTATCAGATACTTACAACATGTATAATCCCTAATGAAATAAGACATAATTTGAATTCTATTACTTAAGGTTGTTGCATTTGTTGTTCAAACGTAATTACGATAAACTCACCGGGCCGAACAACTGCTACTTTTACAGAAACAATCATTTTACCGTCTAGTATATCGTTTGGTGTCATTGTAGTACCTAAACCTATTTGTACATCAAATGCTTGTTCTGGTAAAGAACCTGCAAGAGCACCTTGTTTCCAAAGATTAGTAAGAAAATTTGATATCATACATTTTGCTGTAGTCCACGTGTTTGCATCGTTCGGTTCAAATACATACGCACGTGCCGCCAGTTTTATTGATTGTTCAATCATAATTAAAGTTCTTCTAACATTGATATAACGCCAATCCTGACTGTTTCCATCGAGAGTTCGACCACCCCATACAAGTGTTCCAATACCAGAGAAAGTACGTATGACATTAATAGATTTACCAGCTATCACATCTACATTAAGACTTTCTTGTTGTTCGCTGGAAATATTTACCACAGGTGCAATCACCATATTTAATGAAACATTTGCAGGCGATTTCCATACACCAACACTGTTATCAATGGAAGTATATTGTCCCGCCATGGCTGCACTTGGTGGTAATTCATTTAATATAGTACGAAGCTCACCTATTATAGTATTATAGGTAGAACTTGTTGCTTTTAATGCTTGATGAAAGTTTAATTTATCAGTCTCATTCGGTGAAGAATTACTGTTGTATTTTTTTATGACTTCAAGTGCTGCAACTTCGTCTGAAGGCAATATTTTTTCAAGTTCTACCGAAGCATCCAGATTCTCAAATGTAACTTCACCCGGTTGTACAATAGATGTTTTAACCCACGGATAATATGCTGCGCCATGTTTTAGATTATCCATACCTATAGCATTCCGGAAGTTAGTAACTACATCTGTTGTCGTTTGTGAGTGCGTTTGTTTTGCAAGATCCAATATTCCGAACCTGCTTTGCGTTTCCATACAATGTTGAAGTACCAATTTATATATGTCATAACAAGCTTCGCCAAGGGCAATTGCATCCGGGATTACAACTAACGTAGGTTCAATTTCATTTTTGAGTAATTCAAATGGACTCACTTTTGTAGCAGAACCCATGAAGTCATCAGCTTTTACTTCAATACCATCAGTTTTGTCATTATAAGTATCCACGGCAACAATGTAACACGATGCACCACCATTGGCATAAAACAAGCGAATGCAATTGAATAGATACAATGTATTATTGGGTTTTAACTCAGCATACATTTGTTTCTGTCCAACAGTAAATGTTTCTTTTTCAACGGAAGCTTCAGCCGTTTCCCCGGCAACTTTAAGCAAGAATTTGGCTTTGAATGCTCCACCAAAGCGTTCTATATATTCAGCAAATGAGCTTATGCGTGTTGGCTTCTGCAATAGCGATTTTCCATTCCACTCAGCTTTTTCTGTATATCCAATAAAAACTGGAACGGCAGTCTCTACTGCAACGGATGAATTGGGGATGGCGTTTTTTTCTTCTATGTAAACACCTGATGTTTTTAAATTTGTAGGCATAATATATTTTTCAAATAGTTAGTAAATTAAAATTTCAGATTGCTTTACCAATGCAATAATATCATCAATTAGTTTTTCTGCATTTCTCCACGCTATACAATCGCGCGAGAAATGTTGAGTGGGAGACTAACTTTCTATTAGCATAGGTTGCAAAAGTGCGCCTGCGTCTATCTTATAAATCTTCTAAAGCTTTCGCTCTAATTTTGCTAGTATCGATTTTATCTGAATAAGTCAAAATGACGAAAGCGCTTGAAGCATTGCCTTTGATTGATAATTGAATACTGCCTCTGTCGATTTCGTAAGTCGTAACATACTTGCAACGATCTTGGCGCACTTCTCCATATTTTAAACCGTCATCTTCAGGAGTCATAGACGTAAATTTTTCAACACTTTCAGAAGGTTTACCATACTTTTCAGTAAGCATCTCTTTTAGATTGAAATAATTGGAAGCAAGTGAGGACCATGTATTTTGTCTTGGAAAATTCACTGTGACTTTACCTACCAAATCATTATCTTGCAATGTTGTAATTACAACGTTACAACCCTTGTAAGAAGCAAAATCGCCTTTGAGACTTGAAAATCCGGGTTCTGAGCCTAACTCTGTAAAACCGTTTTGTTTTATTTTCGAAACGAATTTATCAAGTGTACCTTCAATAGGAACTCCTTTAAAAAGAAGGTGTTTAGACGTTTGGCTTTGAGCTAACGAAACGATAGTGGATAGCAAAATAACTGTCATTAAAAGTTTTGTCTTCATCTTATTTATTTATTTTGAATTAATTATTTCACGAAGTTGTTTTTTATACTTACCGCATTACGCAGCGCCAGCAGGGGGATTCAGTGAAAGCTAAGAGCTCATGTGCTAAATCAGAAATAATAATGTATACCTGCCGAAAGATTTATTCCAATAGGTTTTAACGAGTTGTTTTGATATAGACTATTCAAATAAAATATACCTCCTGCATTAATATTAAGCGAGAATTTATCATTGATATCCCAACGAAACTGCGGTGATATGGCAAAAGAAAAATTCACATTGGAAATTTGATAGGAATCCTCAATAAGCTTAATGTCGGCTGGTAACTGATTAAATAATCGTTGCTTTGATAAAAAGATAGAAGTACTAACCCCTGTTTTTACATCTAAGAAAATATTATTGTAATGGAAAATCTCTTTCGTGATAAAGAGAGGTATAACAAGATTGTAGCGACTGTATTTATACGAAGAAACTGTTATCGTTGAATCATATATTCCCGTAGCTTGATAAGTATATAATTTCCTGCTATAAGGCAAATGATATTCCAAGGACTGAAAACCGATACCTGTTTCGACTGCCAGACTCTGTTTTATGTTCCTTATGCCAATAGTCAATATCTCTCCGTATGAATAGATATTCTTACTTGCATTTTTAGAAAATAACAAGTCATTATACCCTGACAATCCAATAAACAGATGATTGTTTTTTGAAAAGCTAGAAACTGAATTTTTTCTTATATTACCATTGAATTGGGAATTACTGTTTTTACTAAAAAGTGAACCGATATTGTCAAATAGCCCTTCAAACAGTCGAATATTTCTCGGAAAATTTTTAAAAAAATTCTCTCTCTTCATTTTCTTTTTTGTTATTGGATTACTTATTGAGGTGTTTCTTTCCTGTTTAAGAGAATCATTTAAATTTGTTTCAGTTTTTATCTCAACTTTATCTGCATTCTCATCCCTTGGTAACGTAACAGATGGTTTAATATCAGCACCTACTCTTTCTACTTGAGCAGTTTCCTTATCTGTATCAATAGGATTCGTCAAACTAATCGGGTAATTAATATTTAAACCCGAACTATCAACTAATGCTGTACTCAAATTAGATATTTTCACCGAAAATGCTTTTGGTGGGTTTTGTGTTTTGGTGACTGTAGATAATGAGGTTTGATTGTTATCTTGATGTTGTTGAATTTTACTCTTATCATTTGCTTTTGGAGTGGAGTTATTTAATGTATTAACTGCCGTATCAGCCGATACAATCGTGTCTTCACTTAGAAGAATTTTATTAGCTAAACTATCGTTCTTTAATTTATTATTCTGTTGTTTGGTATTATGAATTTCTTTTTTATTCTTCTCTATAGTCCTTAGCGTTATAAACGTTCCTCCGCCAACAAGAACAATTGCTGCGACAATAGAAATTGCTAATTGAGAAAAACTAATTGCAAATGCTCGCTTTTTAGATTTTTGATCAGAGGCAGGCATTTCTGAATCTAACAGTTCTGCCATTTTGTTCCATGCTTCATCCGTAGGAGTCAAAGGAGTAGGTGACTTCTGCTGGTGCTGATTTAAATATATTTTAGTTTTTTTCAAGTTAGTCAGTTTTGAGGATGAAGTAACTTTGATAACTTATTCCTGCATTCGCTTAAATGCCATTTTACAGTACCATCGCTTATATTGAGTTGCTGTGAGATTTCTTTAATTGAAAAGTTTTCTCTGTAATAAAGGCTACTTATAGCTCGTGTGGCTGGAGGAAGTTTGTCCAAATACGAAAATAAATCTTCCCATTCCATCTCTATCAGGGGATTCTCACTATAGTCATAGTGTAAAGTAGCATCCAATTGGACAGTATTCAAGCTTTTAATGCTTTTTAAGTGAGTAATTGCTGCATTACGTACAATTGAGTAACACCAATTTAAGAATTCACCTTTAGAGGCATCGTAAGAAGTAATATTTTTATAAACGTTTAACATGCCATTGTTTAAAGCGGTAACAATATCTTGTTCATCATAAAAAAATTGCCGGCACAAAGCATGCAAACCAGGATAAAACTGACGATACAATTTTTCCTGGCTTACACGATTGTTTGATATACATCCGGCAATTATATCTTCTAAATCGGTCAAAATAAATGAAATTTCTTTTTAATAGCTAATGTGTTTCTGTAAATTTAATCTTACTTAGAAGATATCGCTTGTATTGAACAATTACTCTGATAACTCCTTAATGGTTATTAATGCCAACTATATGTAGTTCCGTTTAATGGCGGAGTTCTCAACCACCATTCAGGGATAGCACTTCCATACCACCAATTATTATATAATTCTCTGACGTTCAGAATCTCTTTTTTTGATAGTCCTTTTAGTTTTTCTGTTGCAGATTTTGAACTGTCGACTAAATAAGGGTCGAGTGAAGGATATGCAACATTTGTTCGTATTCCTTCCACTATCCACAGTAAACATTCACCCAAAACGAAATTACTTCGACCGCTTGGATAAGGTGTACGTGATGAAGCGGGGTTAGATGGGAAATGGGCAATAAAAGTAGTGTCTTTGGCATATTCTAACAATGCAGGAATATGTGTAACTGTAAATTTTGGCATTGCAAGCCATAAATATTGACTATATATATCTGTTTTGTAACAACTATAAGTTCCTGCTTTTAGTTGGCTGATAAACAAAGCTACATCGGGATTGTTTATATCAAAACCGTTATTACTATTGGTTATTTTAATGGCATTGGTGAAAATAATACCATCGGTATAAGGCCAGTAAATATACAACTGCTTGTTTGAAACATAATAATAACCATTGTACGATTTTCCGCCAAGTGAAATTTCAAGGCTATGGTTTGTCACAGTTGGGTCAGGATTTAAAGCTACTCCACCCTGCGCTTCTATTGTACCTGCCGAACAGAATTTGGAATCAGGCGTAAAGACACCATCAAACGAAATGACTCCGGTCGACGGGTTAATCCTGGAAAGTAAATAGTTGTTCAGGCAGTCGTATTTATTTGTGGTGGTAAAAATCAATGAAAGCACTATATCAGGCTTACCAACGGCTGAACTGTCGTTAATAACAGCCTTTACGTTCAACGTTTCACCACTTACGAGGGGTGTAAGAGTATTCACAGTAGGACTGTACACGCTGTCAATAACTATTACATTTGCTTTCACAACTGCATTCGCATAAGTCGCATTTATATTATAGCTGCCGGCAAGGCTAAATAAAGCTGAAGCCCTGCTGCCAGTTGCTTTTAAAGTCACACCCTCTTCAGGTGTTACCTTCCATACCACATTGCTAC
>Ga0302288_1002720_pt1 | contig 10158 bp, 8 predicted proteins | sample III_Fen_N1_1_FD_194549 | JGI IMG/M metagenome (GOLD analysis project Ga0302288, IMG submission 194549) | Peat permafrost microbial communities from Stordalen Mire near Abisko, Sweden - III_Fen_N1_1 | ecosystem: Environmental > Terrestrial > Soil > Wetlands > Permafrost | place: Sweden: Abisko...
AAGTTTTGGAAGTAAGTACAACAATAAAGGAAATGATTCTTAAAAATTCTTCAACTGATGATTTAGAAAAAACAGCGAAGGGTGAAGGAATGATGACAATGCTTGAAGATGGTATTTTTCTTGTTGCTTCAGGTGTGACATCAACAGAAGAAGTTTTGCGTGTTGTTTCTGAATAGGGTTTTTAAGGAGATGAATCCACCGAAATTTTTATACAAAAATATAAAAGATTTATTGGATTGTAAATAGTTTTATTTTTATAAAAGAGAAAATTAATTAAATAAAAAATTTAGGCGGATGAAATTTAAATATAAAGAACAAAATAAAGAAGGAAAAATAGTAGAGGGTGTAGCAGAATCTACAGATACTTTTTCTCTTGCTCGTGAGATAAGAGAGAGAGGGAGTGTTCCACTTTCTGTAAAGGAGTTTAGTGAAAAAGCTAAGGGTTTGTCTATGAATCTTGAATTTTTAGGAAGAGTTTCTCTTTCTGAAAAGATTATGTTTACAAATAATTTAAGTGGAATGTTGTCCGCTGGTCTTTCTCTCGTCAGAGCTCTTACTGTTTTGGAAAAACAAACAACTAATCAGACTTTTAAAAATATTTTACAAAGTTTGATTGATGATATAAATAAAGGTGGAACACTTTCTTCTGGAATGAAAAAGTATCCTAAAGTTTTTTCAGGGGTTTTTATTTCTATGGTTCACTCAGGAGAAGAATCAGGAGGATTGCCTAAAACTCTTTCAGAAATAGGCGTAACTCTTAAAAAAACATACGAACTGAATAAAAAAATTAAAGGAGCTTTGATTTATCCAAGTGTTATTATCGTCGTTATTTTTGTGATTGGAATTTTGATGATGATTTATGTTGTCCCTACTCTTACTGCTACTTTTGCAGATATAGGAACTGAACTTCCTGCTTCTACTAGATTTATAATTTTTATTTCAGATACCCTTTCTCATAATTTTCTAATGTTTGCTTTGGTTGTTGCTACTTTTATTGGAGCAGGAGTTTTGGTTGGTAAATTAAAAACGACTCAAAGATATTTTGATTTATTTATTTTGAGAATACCAATGCTTGGTACTTTGTTAAAAGAGATGAATACTGCTCGTACTGCGAGAACTTTATCGTCTCTACTTGCTTCAGGTGTAGATCTTTCAAAAGCTTTATCTATAACTGAAGAAGTTTTGCAAAATGTACACTATAAAGAGTTGATACATAACGCCGCTATGTCTATTGAAAAAGGAGTCGCTCTGTCTGTTTCTTTCAAAGAAAATACAAATCTTTATCCTGTTATGATGGGTGAAATGATTGAAGTGGGGGAGGAGACTGGTAAGCTTTCTTCTATGCTTATTGATATTGCTAGTTTTTATGAGTCAGAAGTAGATAATAAAACAAAAAATCTTTCAACTATTATCGAGCCAGTATTGATGGTGTTCATTGGAGGAGCTGTTGGATTCTTTGCTGTTGCTATGATTAAGCCAATGTACTCTGTGATGGATACTATTAAATAATTTGCGATGATAAATAAAAATCAATTAAATAATAAAGGGTTTACTCTTATTGAAACTTTAATATCTGTGTTTATTTTTGTAATGGTATCTGGTGCTATTTATGCTGGTTTTACTGGTGTTTTAAGGATAATGAATGTTATTAGAGTTAAAGGTATTATGACAAATCTTGCAAACGAGCAATTTGAAATTAGCCGTAATTTACCATATGCAAGTGTTGGGACAGTAAATGGTATTCCTTCTGGAGTCCTTCTTCAAAATCAAAATATTGTCAGAGATAATAAATCTTTTAATATTGTAACGGTAGTTAGAAATGTTGACGAGCCTTTTGATGGAACTTTCAACGGAACCCCTAAGGACCTGTCTCCAGCAGATATGAAGATGATTGAAACAACCATATCTTGTACCTCGTGTGATAGTACTTTGTCTCCCGTTTCTTTTACCACTAAAATTGCCCCAAAAAACCTTGAGACAGCATCCGTGAATGGAGCTCTTGTCATAAAGGTTTTTGACGCTTCCGGTTTGCCTGTTTATGGCGCCAGTGTAAATATTGTGAATGATCTTATTTCTCCTAAGGTTAATTTAGTTGATCAAACTGATATAAACGGACTCCTAACTTTGGTTGATGCAAAACCATCAGTTGGTGGGTACAAGATTATTGTTACAAAGGAAGGGTATTCCACTGATAAGACTTATCCTGTTGGTGGAGCTGGTAATTTACATCCAACAAAACCAGATATAACAGTCGTAGCCCAGCAAATTTCGCAAATGTCATTTACTATAGATAAAACAAGTACTATAAATATATCCACAATAAATAATCAATGTGGTGCAGTTCCTGATTTTGATTTTAGTGTTTCAGGAAGCAAGACAATAGGCACGAATCCAACTACCATTAAATATATTGCTTCAAAAGTTACCAATAGCTTGGGTAAATTAACTCTTTCTGATATGGAATGGGACACATATAATATCTCTGGTAGTGATACTGTTTATGACATTATTGGAACAAATCCATTGCTTTCTTTGGGTATAAATCCAGATGTAGAGCAAGATATGCAAATAATTACTGCTGTAAAAAACGGAAGAAGACTTTTGGTTGTAGTGAGAGATCAATCTACAGGTCTGCCTGTTACAGATGCGGATGTTACACTTACTGGTCCAAGCAGTTATTCAAAGAGTGCAATAACAAATGAAGGGTTTTTAAATCAGACTGACTGGTCAGGAGGTGGTGGACAAACAGATTATATCAACGCAAATAAATATTTAACATCTGACAATAACATAGACAATACCACTTCTGTCGGTAATCTAAGTTTGAAAAAAATATCTGGAAGTTATGTTCCAAGTGGAAATATAACTTCATCTACTTTTGATACAGGGGCATCAAGTAATTTTAAACAAATTACCTGGAATCCTGGTACGGAACCAGTTCAAACAGGTGCATCAAGTGTAAGGTTTCAAATTGCCTCAAATAAAGATAATACAACTTGGAATTTTATTGGTCCTGATGGGACAGCTTCTACTTACTATACTCCCTCGAATCAAAATATAAATATAATTCATAATGGAGATAGATATATTAGGTATCGTTTATTTTTATCAACATTAAATACCGTCTATACGCCAACTATTTCTGATGTTTCATTTACTTATTCTTCATCTTGTGTACCACCGGGGCAAGTTTCTTTTACTGCTCTTGCTGCGGGAAATTATACTATCTCAATAAGTAAAAGTGGGTATAAAAGTACCTCTAGAAATATAACTATTTTAACTGCCAATAATTGGAACAAAGAAGAGTTTACTATTACACCATAATATATGTTTAAGAAAATTAATTATAAAAAAAATAAAGGATTTACATTGTTAGAAATTGCTCTTGTTATCGCTATTTTTTCGATGATGATTGGAATAATTGGTAAATTTTCTCGGGATATATTTTATTTTGATTCTGTATTTAAAGGAGGCCTTACTTCTTATGATGACGCTAGAAAAATTCTTCAGCCAATAGCGTCTGAGATAAGATCTGCATCACCTTCCTCTTTAGGTTCTTATCCGATAGAGAAAGCAAGTAATACAGAATTTGTATTTTTTACTGATACCAATAATGATGGAATAAAGGAAAGAATTAGATATTTTTTACTTGGAGATGTTTTGAAAAGGGGGACTATCACACCAACAGGTAGCCCTCTCCAATATATATCATCAAATGAGAAAATTACTGAAATTGTACACGGAGTGACAAATGGAGCTACTCCTATTTTTAGCTATTATGATTCTAATTATAATGGAAGTACTACTCCTCTATCTCAACCTGTTTCTATTATTAATGTACGGTTAGTAAAAATAGTTCTTGTCATAGATGCAGATCCAAATAGGCCACCTGCTTCAGTTACTGTGACAACTCAAGTAAATATAAGAAATCTTAAAGATAATTTATAGCATGAAAAATAAAAATAAAAATTCTAGTGGAATAATTCTTCTTAATGTACTTATCTTTAGTATGGTTGCTATGTTTGTCCTTACTTTTTTTATAGTTTGGTCCACAACAAGTATTAAAATTGCTAGGTCAACTTTATATACTGAACAAGCATTCCAAATAGCAGAGTCGGGGATAGATTATTATCGTTGGCATTTAGCACATAACCCTAATGATTTTAAGGATGGAACTACAAACAATGGTCCATATACTCATGTGTTTAATGATAAAGATGGTAATGCAATAGGTTCGTTTATATTAACTATTACTCCACCAGTTGTAGGTTCAACTATAGTTTCAATCAAGTCTGAAGGACATGTGAATAGTTATCCTTCAATAAAAAGAACCATCCAAACTAGATTAGCTATCTCTTCCTTTGCAAAATTTGCTGTTGTTTCAGATGATGTTATGCGTTTTGGAGAAGGTACAGAGATTTTTGGTCCAATACATTCAAATTATGGAATTAGATTTGATGGTATAGCTCATAATCTGATAACCAGTGCTGTTTCTTCTTATGATGATCCAGATCATACGGGAGGTTCTGAATTGGGTGTTCATACTCATGTGAATGTTGGAAATTCTAGTGTTAATGAATCATATAGACCACAAGAAGCGGCTTCTGTTAATCCTATTCCAGATAGGAGTGATGTTTTTCTTGTGGGTCGTCAATTTCCAGTTCCACAATCTGACTTTACTGGTATGACGAATGATCTTTCTCTGATTAAAACAAATGCTACCTCTGGTGGTAAGTATTTGGCTTCTTCTGGTAAATTAGGTTATCATATCGTTTTAAAAACCAATGATACATATGATTTGTATAAGGTAATAAGTTTTTCGTCTGCCTCAAATAGTTGTTTAAGTAATTCAATTTCAAATGGTAAGACATGGAGTATCAATTCTTCTGGTGGAGAAACTTTTGTGGGTAACTATGCCAACCCAGCAAATGGTCTTATCTTTGTAGAAGATGATGTGTGGGTGGATGGAAAGATTGATACTGCTCGTATAACTATTGCTGCTGGAAAATTTCCTGATAAATCAACAGATCGTAAAAGTATTTATATAAATAAAGATTTATTGTATACAAATTATGATGGCAGAGATGTCATAGGTCTTATTGCTCAACAGGATGTAACCGTTGGAATGATTAGTAATAATATTTTGCGTATTGATGCAGCTTTAATGGCGAACAATGGTAGGGTTGGAAGACATTTTTATAGTAGTCAGTGCAGTCCAGATGATATAAAATCAAGTATAACCTTGTACGGTATGATTGGAAGTAGTAATAGATATGGTTTTGCTTATACTGATGGTTCAGGATATCAGGATCGTGTTATTATATATGATGCAAACTTGCTTTATGGTCCACCACCATCATTTCCTCTAACTTCAGATAAGTATAGTACTATCTCTTGGGACGAGCGAGAATAACGGTTTTTTTGTTTTTTGTGGTAAAATAGGGGTATGAAAGATAAAAACAAAATCGTTGTTGCCAATTGGAAGATGAACCCACAAAAGAAGACTGACGCAGAACTCATATTAAAAGGGGTCTCTTTGTCTTTAAAGAGTATAAAAAACGTGGATGTTGTTGTCTGTCCTCCTTTTCCATTCCTTTTTGTAAAAGATAAAATTAAAAATATTAAAATAAAACTTGGAGCCCAAGATGTTTTTTGTGAGAAAGAAGGTTCTTATACTGGAGAAGTCTCACCAGACATGCTTAAAAACTTCAATGTTAACTATGTCTTAGTTGGTCACTCAGAGAGAAGAGGACTAGGGGATACAAATGAACTAATAAATAAAAAGATCATTGCGTCTTTAAAAGCAAAAATTACACCCATTTTTTGTATTGGTGAAAGAGATAGAGATGCAAATGGATTTTATTTATCTTTTATTAAACAACAAATAGTTGAGGGACTTTCTGGTCTAATAAAATCTCAGATTAAAAATATCATAATAGCTTATGAGCCAGTATGGGCTATCGGAAGTAGTGCCACAAGAGAGGCGACCCCAGCAGAGTTTACAGAAGTTAGAATTTTTATAAAGAAAATTATATCAGATTTATATGATATAAAAACAGGAAGTGAAGTGAGGATAATATATGGAGGTTCAGTAAATCCTATTAATGCAAAATCTTTCTTAGAGGAAGGAGGCGCTGACGGTTTACTTGTTGGGAGAGATAGTCTATCTCCAAAAAAGTTTGGTGTAATTATTAATTTAGCAAATAAATAAATATATGAAATCAATAAAGGATATTGAAAATTTGAAAGGGAAGAAAGTCATAGTTCGTGTCGACTTCAATGTGCCTTTAAAGGATGAAAAAATTACTGATGATTTTAGAATCAAAGCAGCTATTCCAACTATAGAATATCTTCAAAAGAAAGGAGCTATTGTTATTTTGGTGGCACATATTGGAGACGGAGGAGAGAGGAGTTTAAAGGTTGTATCCGTAAGATTAAAGAAATTTATACCAAATCTTAACTTTATTGAATCTTCTGTATTTTCAGATGAAACAAAAAAGATAGTAAACAATTTAAAAAATGGGGATGTTGTTTTGTTTGAAAATCTACGTCGTGAGCTAGGTGAAAAGACAAACTCTCCGTCTTTTGCGAGAGGCTTATCACGATTTGGAGATATTTATGTAAACGATGCTTTTTCTGTCTCACATCGAGTTCACGCCTCTGTTGTTGGTATTACAAAATACTTACCTTCATATGCAGGTTTTCAACTACTAGATGAAGTAAATAGTCTTTCAAAAGCATTTAATCCTAAACATCCATTTTTATTTATTTTAGGAGGTTCAAAATTTGAAACAAAGATTCCTTTAATAAAAAAGTTTCTTCGTGATGCAGACCATGTATTTATTGGTGGAGCACTCGCCAATGATTTCTTTAAGGGCAAAGGTTATGAAGTAGGGGAATCACTTGTGAGTGACGGAGTCATTCAGGTAAAATCTTTCTTTAAAAATAAAAATCTTATATTACCAACAGATGTCATCGCTGTCTCAGATGGCAAAAGTCGTATTTCAAAACCAGATTCTGTCTTGGCTACTGAATCAATTGTTGATATTGGAAAAGACTCAGTAGAAGTTCTAAAAGGTTTAATAGAAAAAGCTCAATTCATTCTCTGGAATGGGCCACTTGGTAAATACGAAAGTGGATTTGGAAGTGCGACTGAAAACGTTTTAAAGATTATTGCAAAAAGTTCAGCTACTAGTATTGTTGGAGGAGGTGATACTGTCTCACTTATAACTAAATTAAAACTTGGTGATAAAATAACCTTTGTTTCAACTGGAGGCGGAGCCACTCTTGATTTTCTTGCAAAGGGAACACTGCCCGGAATTAAGGCTTTGAAATAATATTTTGCACAGATTTACCTATGTATATATAGAATAGTTATTTTTGTTGATTATGCCCAATAAGTCCCCTTAATTAAGGGGACTTATTTAATATAGAAGCTTTTATGTTACAATCTTTAATATGCCAAATGAAACCGAGCTTCTTGATTTACTTTTGAAAAATCGTGGAATAGAGAAGGCTGACAAAGAAAAATTCCTGAATCCTTTATATGAAGAGCACCTTTATGATCCATATTTAATGTTGAATATGGAAAAAGTTTGCGTCAGAATATTTGAGGCAATAGAAGCTAAAGAGAAAATTGTTATCTATAGTGATTATGACTGTGACGGTATTCCTGCTTCTGTTATGATCCACGATTTTTTTACTAAGATTGGTTATGAAAATTTTTCTATATATATTCCAGACAGGCATGATGAAGGGTATGGTCTTCACATGGATGCTATCAAAAATTTTATTGAAAAAGAAGTTAAACTTCTCGTAACTTTTGATTTGGGAATTACGGCAATCGAAGAGGTGATAGAGGCACAAGCCGGAGGTATAGATGTTATCATTACCGACCATCATCTTCCCAAAGAAATTCTTCCTCGTGCTTATGCTATTTTAAATCCTAAACAAGAGGGATGTTCTTACCCAGACAAGATGCTTTGTGGAGCAGGTGTTGCCTTTAAGTTGATACAAGCACTCATAATAAAATACGGAGAATATTGGGAGATAAGTAAAGGTTGGGAGAAGTGGCTACTTGATATGGTGGGAGTTGCGACACTCGCAGACCAAGTTCCTCTTCTGGATGAAAATAGAGTTTTTGCTTTTTATGGATTAAAAGTTTTACAAAAAGGTCGTCGCCCTGGTCTTGTTGAAATATTTCGCAAGGCAGGAGTAGATGTTTCAAAATTAAATGAAGAGGATATTACTTTTACTTTAGCTCCACGTATAAATGCTGCGAGTAGAATGGCTGACCCTATGATGGCATTTGAAATGTTGGCAGCAACGGATGCTGTTTTAGCAAAAGCTTCAGCTGATGCACTTTCAAAAATAAATGATGATAGAAAAGTGATGGTAGCTCACATGATGAAAGAAGTTAAGAAAGTCATGAGCAAAAGAGATGAGAAGAAAGTTATTGTAATAGGGAATCCTTCTTGGAGAATAGGGGTTTTGGGTATTATTGCCTCAAAAATTGTTGAAGAATACAAAAGACCTGTTTTTGTTTGGGGGTCTGATGGAAGCGATGAACTTAAAGGTTCTTGTCGTTCTTGGGGAAATATAAATATTGTGGATATCATGCAGGCGTTGCCTGAGAAGAGTCTGCTTGGTTTTGGAGGACATGCAGGAGCTGGTGGTTTCTCTGTATCTCATGAAGAGATTCATTTTCTTGAGGAGAGGATTTTGAAGGTGTATGGAGAAGATAGAGAGGTAGAGGAAGGAGCCATAGAGGACGGAGCAGAAGCCATAATAAGTATAGATGATGTAACACTTCCAAACTACAATGTTATCGCCAAGCTCGCTCCTTATGGGGTAGGAAATCCAAAACCAAAATTTCTTTTTAAGAATGTTGCCATATCTGCAGTTAAAGAATTTGGTAAAGAAAAAAATCATTTAGAGTTGAGTTTTTTTAATAGTAAAGGAAAAATTATAAAAGCTATAGCTTTTTTCAAAACTAGAGAAAGCTACAATATTATTTTGTCAGAAGGAGAAAGAGTAAACCTTGTTGCTACTTTTGAAAAAAGTACTTTCGCTGGGAGAACTGAACTCAGACTCCGAATTGTTGATATTTTATGTTAAAATAATTTTATGTTAAAAACTTTAGAAATTTATACTGATGGTTCGTCTTTAGGGAATCCAGGTCCAGGAGGATGGGGGACTGTGGTGGTAGACAATAACACAATAGTAAAAGAACTTGGAGGCTGTCATAAAGATACGACAAATAATCGCATGGAACTTCAAGCTGCGATAGAAGCACTTAAATATATAGTCAGAGAGGAAGTAGAAACTGTAACTATTCATGCTGACTCTGCTTATGTTTTAAATGGTATAACAAGTTGGGTTTTTGGCTGGGAAAAAAATGGATGGAAAACTTCCAAAAAAGAACCAGTTTTAAATCAGGACTTATGGAAAGAATTCATTGGACTTGTTAGGGAATTTAAAGGCAAAATAATTTGGCAAAAGGTAAAAGGACACTCCGGTCATGTTTTTAATGATAAGGCGGATGAGATAGCGACGAGTAAAGCATCATTACAAAAATAAATAAGATAGCTCTTCTCAGAGGGTACGGATATTTTTCTGCTGAAAAATTCCTCGTGCTCGCTCCGTCGAGCCTCGCAAGTCCCTCTGATAAGACTATTTTATTTATTTTTTAAATTTCTTATGTCTAAAAAAGAAATAATAATAGTTTTTATTTTAATTACAATCGCTTGTGTGCGATTTTTCTTTTTTATACCTAAGGTGCCGGATTATAAAAATGTTGTTGGTAAAGAAGTTTTGCTTGAGGGAGTGGTTAGTGAAGATCCTGATGTTAGACTTAAAAATAAGCATTTAAATGTAAAATTAAAAGGCCAAGATGTAAATATTCTTGTTTTTGTTGGGAGGGAAGTAAAAGTTTCTTATGGAGATGAAGTTATTGTTCGAGGTGTTTTAGAAGAACCTGAAAACTTTGTGACAAACTCTGGTAAAGAATTTAATTACAAAAGATATTTAGGAATTCAAGATATTTATTATTTAATTAGAAATGCCGATATAAAAATAATTTCATCTGGAAATGGGAGTGAGGTTAAATTTTTATTGTTTAAATTGCGCAATTCATTTATTAATAAAATTAATAAAGTC
>Ga0302288_1002726_pt1 | contig 10143 bp, 6 predicted proteins | sample III_Fen_N1_1_FD_194549 | JGI IMG/M metagenome (GOLD analysis project Ga0302288, IMG submission 194549) | Peat permafrost microbial communities from Stordalen Mire near Abisko, Sweden - III_Fen_N1_1 | ecosystem: Environmental > Terrestrial > Soil > Wetlands > Permafrost | place: Sweden: Abisko...
TCTGGGGACCGGGAGGACAATGGGCAGACTCTGTCATTTATTTTTGGGAACACATCGATTACATATAAGAGACAGAATCGGAATTCTGTCCCCCCGAACATTGTTTGAACAGTGTTTTCTTAATAAATCAGGAGCTGTATGAGTTTCTTTTAATTCAGGTTTTTTTTAAATCATAGATCGTGAGGATAGTGTATGGTTTCATATTCGAAACAGGATTAAAGGAAGTAACTATTCAATTGACAATGTTCGGTCTTTTGGATATTTCACTTTGTATTTTAATTCCAATTCATTCCTAGTTGACGGTTTTAAAGTGAATCTCCATTTAATTTCTCCATTTTCTTTATTCAAAATTCCACCTGACAAATTTTCAGGTATCACTTCTATTTCTTCCATAGTAGAAACCGGAATCTGATCTGATAAAACGAAGTTTACAACCTGTTTCTTGTTATTCTTGACAGTAATCCTCCATGAACGGGTATCTTCCTTTTTATTTCCAAGAAATTGTTTTTTGTTGATATCCTTCATCTTTTCTCTATTTACCATCACATTTTTATCACGTCCCAATGAAAGTTGTAATGTGTCTGAAGTATATCGGACATCTAAAATAGTTTTACCAACAAAAGTGTTTTCGAAGAATATATTCGCTTCACCTTCCAGTAAATTATATTTTTCCCAATTGACGATATTGGCTAGAAGGAAAGCATCTTTATCAACCTTTGGTGCGCAATAATACTCGAATTCAGCAGGTAAGTTATATCTGTCCACTTCGACAGTGATACTTTTATTGTCGGAACTTATTGAATAGGGAGTTTTAATTTCAAACTCTACATTCGTTTGATTTTCTATTTGAATAGTTGGAAGTGGTGTGTAGTCTTTTTTTAATGTGTAGTCTTTTTTTAAATCAAGACTTGATACTCCTCTTATAGAAATACCGGCAACTTTTCCCTGCAAAGCCTCCTCAATATTATTTTTAGTCCCGTAACCTACAACGGCTACTTCTTCAAGCTTCATTAGGTTCTCTTTCATGAATATATTCATTTGTGAATTTGAAATAGGAAGCAGCTGTTTTTCATATCCAATATATGAGATTTCCAATTGACCTCCGTTGGCAGGAATTGAAAGTTCAAAATTACCATCTAAATTGCTTACCGTACCTATTGTAGTTCCCTTAATAAGTATACTTGCACCTGCAATCGGTTCCTTTGTATTGTTGTCCATAACTTTCCCGGTTACTTGATTAGTTGAATTATTGCCATCATATTTTGGAGGTTTTGAATAATAATTAAGAAAATAGGTCTGTAACTGAGGTGCTATATTCCCAATATTGGGATTAACCGAAGATACTTTAAGTTTCACATTTTTCCAGTCTTCCTTTGTGTTTTGATGTATAGTAGCTTTATAAACTAACTCAACTGGATCTTCAATCGTATTGGCACGTATGTCATAGGATGGATACCAACCTGCATTATTGACATAATAGGACAATTCGATATTGCATTTTGCTGCAACCTTGCTATCTACTTTTACCAATACTTCCCCTACCGGTAATGTTTTTGTTCTTCCTAAAATCAGTTCTTGATGCTCAATCGCATTTTTGTCTTTTTCCAGTTTGTCGAGTAATTTCTTTATTTCAATTTCTTTAAATTTGAAAGCAGAAATTTTTTCATGGTAATAATCGGCTGCATTTTTTAAATTTAGTAGATTTACTCCCTGATTTGTTCCTCCTATATTTTTATTGTCATTTAAAAAAGCAACTTCTTCTTTAATGATTTCAAGATTAGCATTTTCGATTTTAATTTTGTCATTCAAAGTCTCAAGTTGACTTTCAAGTTTACTTATTTCATTTGTTTGTTTGAGACTATCTGTATAATTCAATTGATGATTAACTGAAAGTACCATAACTTCATTATTTACTTTAACCTGTACACTTTTGCTATCAATATAAGGAGATAAACCTGCGAATTTGATCGTTGATTTTCCAGGCAGTAGTTCGATTGTTTTTCTACGAATAATCTGTGCTCCATTAATAAAAACTGTCGCATCTGAAACATCTGTTTTCAAAATGAGTTCGTTTTTTTCTTGTGCCATAGCGGGAATGCTTAATACAAGAAATAATAATAGTTTGTACTTTTTCATGGATGTAAGGGTGTTTATTAATGTTTCTTATTTGTTTTTTATGAATTTCAAATATAAATAAAAAAAATGAATACTGAATAACATATTTAACAAAAAACAGCTTACTTTCAAACTAAGAAAGTAAGCTGTTAATAATTAGTCTGTTATAATAATTTGGCTTAACCGAGCTTTATGTCAAGGTTTTGTTTCAATGCAGCTAAAAAACCTTCGGTGCTAAGATAATTTTCAGAAGTAAGATTATTATGATAAATCAGAACGGCCAGGTCCTTTGTCATTTTACCGGATTCAACTGTTTCAATACATACCTGTTCGAGCTTTTCGCAGAAGTCAAGTAAAGCAGGATTATGATCTAATTTAGCCCTGTGCATTAATCCACGTGTCCATGCAAATATGGAAGCTATCGGATTGGTTGAAGTTTCTTTTCCCTGTTGATACATACGAAAGTGGCGTGTTACTGTCCCGTGAGCTGCTTCAGCTTCAACAGTCTTCCCATCAGGAGTAATAAGAACTGATGACATCAGACCCAATGATCCGAAACCCTGAGCTATCGTGTCGGATTGAACATCTCCATCGTAATTTTTACATGCCCAGACAAAACCACCGTTCCATTTCATACACGAAGCTACCATGTCATCTATCAGCCTGTGTTCGTATGTAACGCCTACTTTATCAAGTTCGGTTTTAAATTCGTTCTCGTATACTTCCTGAAAAATATCTTTGAATCGACCGTCATACGCTTTCAAAATGGTATTTTTAGTAGAAAGATACAAGGGCCATTTTTTCTCAAGTGCCATTTGAAATGATGACCTTGCAAAGCCATAAATGGATTCGTCGGTATTGTACATAGCCATAGCTACACCATCTCCTTCAAAATTGAATACTTCCCAGCTTTTTACTTCCCCTGCTTCATTGGTAAATGTCATACGGAGCGTACCTTTGCCTTTAATCACTGTGTCAGTGGCCTTGTATTGATCACCAAATGCATGACGTCCGATAATGATAGGCTTTGTCCATCCCTGTACATAACGGGGTACATTGCTCATAATGATTGGTTCCCGGAAAACCGTTCCGCCAATAATGTTTCTGATTGTACCATTGGGTGATTTCCACATTTTTTTTAATCCAAACTCTTCAACTCTGGCTTCATCGGGTGTAATTGTGGCGCATTTAATACCTACATTGTATTTGTTTATGGCATTCGCAGAATCAATGGTTACCTTATCATCCGTTAAATCACGGTTTTGAATACTTAAATCATAATATTTTATGTCCAAATCCAGATAAGGGAGTATCAATTGTTCTTTAATAAATTTCCAGATAATCCGGGTCATTTCATCTCCATCAAGTTCAACAACAGGATTCTTTACTTTAATTTTCTGCATATTTTTTTTGTCTAATGTCAAAAGTCTAATGTCAAAAGTCTTGTCAGAAAAGAAAGTGACCAGACATTGAATTTTGTAGTATTGTTAAGTCGTGTTATTTATAAAATGAAAAATATTTATTTATGTATATTACTCGTCAATGTCTTTGCCAGAATGATTGTCTTGCTTTGATTTTTTTAAATATTCAATGAATTTATATAAAGCAGAGCTTAGTATTATTGCTTTGTTTCTTAATTCAGTAGCATTTTCAACTGAATAATAAGTCAAATCTTCACCTGCGTATAACATACTTCTAACTTCACTGCAACTTGCTTTTGAAGTATTCAAATATCGAATAAATAATGCATCTGTGCCAGATTCCGAACCTTCAGCAATATTGTTCATTATCGAAATGGAAGCTCTTTGAATTTGATCTTTAAATCCGTAATCTTTACAATCAGAATTCAAATGATATATATTTTTTACAAGTATTCTGGCATCTTGCCAGACTCTTAATTCTTCAAAGTTTCTCATAATATTTATGTCTAAAGTAAAACAACTAATACAGCCGAGAATAAGTTAAAAAAAAGGAGTCTGAAAAAAGGACAAATATCAATACTTTTACTTTTGACATTTGTCCTTTGACTTTTTTATCTTTCGTTTAAAGGTACAAATGGTTTGCGGTCTCCTACATTCTTGTAAGCCGGACGTATAATACGTTTACTTGCGAAGTTTAATTCTTCAATACGATGTGCCGTCCAACCCGTAATACGTGCCATTGCGAATAATGGAGTAAATACTTCAGTAGGTAATCCGAGGGCATCATACACAAATCCGGAATAGAAATCAACATTTGTACATACCTGTTTGTTGATATCATTCCCTTTGAATGCCATAAACGATTTAACCGCCCTTTCGTCAAGAAGTTCAAGGAATGCATATTCTTTTTGAAGATTCTTTTCTTCAGCCATTGCACGCGCCATCTCTTTCAACAGCAATGCACGTGGATCAGAAACAGTGTATACTGCATGACCTATTCCATAAATCAAACCGCTTTTATTGTATGCTTCCTTATTCAGCATTTTCTTAAAGTAAGCATCGATTTCTTTTACATCTTTCCAATTGGAAATTGACTTTTTAAGATGTTCAAACATTTGAACCACTTTGATATTCGCACCTCCGTGTAATGGCCCTTTAAGTGAACCAATCCCTGCAGCAATCGACGAATACGTATCAGTCTGCGAAGAACTTGTAACACGAACTGTAAAGGTGGAGTTATTACCACCACCATGATCGGCATGAAGTATCAGTGTAAGATCAAGAATTTTTACATCCAAATCGGTATATCTACCCGGACCTTTCATCATATACAGGAAGTTTTCTGCCAATGACATATCTTCTTTCGGGTGGCGAATGTGTAGAGACCGTCCTTGTTGACTATGACGAAGGGCATTATAAGAATAGGCAATGATAGTCGGGAACTTAGCAATCAAATCAATTGACTGACGAATTAAGTTATCGCGGGAGATATCATCAGGATTAGGATCGAAAGTATATAAATCCAATACGCTACGAGCTAAAATGTTCATAACATCAAGTCCCTCGAGATCTAAAATGTGCAAAGTAGCTTTTTGAGTTAATGGCATAGCATTATAAAGCACTTTTTTAAATGAAATCAATTCTTCAGCATCAGGAAGATACCCGGCAAGAATCAGAAATGCAGTTTCTTCAAAACCGAGTCTGTCTTCTTTTTGCAGACCGTGTACCAAATCTTCCACATCAATACCTCTATAAAATAATTTACCGGGAATTGCCTTTAAACCTCCTTCAGGAAGTTTTTCGTATCCTACTACATCTCCAACTTTAGTTAAACCAACTAATACTCCTGAATGATCTTCATTTCGTAAGCCACGTTTTACGTTAAATTGAGTAAATAATTCCTTGTCGATCCGACTGGTCGTTTTTATCGTTTCCGATAGCTTATAAATCAGATAATCCTTTTCCATGATTTTTGATTTTATTGTGTTTAATTCTTATTCTCTTATTTCAGTTGATTGGTTAATTAAGTTAATTCAGTTGATTAAGTTAATTAAGTTTATTGGTCAATGGGTTTGTTTCTTTTATAGTATAATGAGTTAATTATGTAATTTGTTCAGTCAAGTTGACTATGTAAATAGTTAAATAAACAGAATATGTTAATCGTATTGTTGAGTTGTTTTAATTTACACTTTTAGAAACACTTAGTTTGACTTTTCTACATTCTTTCCATGTGTTCATAATTATTTATTTTGCATTAACTTTTGAAAATTTCAATTCTCACTAAAAACTTAATCAACGCTTATACCCATACAACTTATTTGACTTATTTAACTCATTCAACTTAATTAACCAATTAACCAATTAACCATTCATTGCATTTAAAGCGCTCCCTGAAATAAACCATTCAATTTGTGTCTGATTATAGGTATGAGCAACTTCAAAACTATTTATGGAATTATTACTATGATGCAAATTTACAATCAATCTTTTACCCGGAGTAAAATCCGACAATCCGATAATACTGATTTTGTCATCTTCCATTACCTTGTCATAATCGTTTTTATCGACAAAGGTTAGTGCCAGCATACCCTGTTTCTTCAGGTTTGTTTCATGAATTCGTGCAAAGGATTTTACAATGATGGCTTTTACATTCAGAAAGCGTGGCTCCATAGCAGCATGTTCGCGTGAGGAACCTTCACCATAATTATCTTCAGCTACCACAACAGTACCTATATGTTGTGCTTTGTATTTACGGGCCAAACCGGGAACTGTGAGATATTCGCCTGTCGGAACATCCAGTACTGAGTTTGTTTTTCCGGTGAAGGCATTAACTGCTCCAATCAACATGTTATCGGATATATTGTCCAAATGTCCGCGGAAACGCAACCAGGCACCTGCCATTGATATATGATCAGTTGTACATTTGCCCTTCGTTTTAATCAGTAACGGCAGTTCGGTTAAATCTTTACCATCCCATGCAGGGAAAGGTACAAGCAGTTGCAACCGATTCGAATCAGTTGCAATATTAATTACCAGATTGCTTCCACTTCCTGAAGGAGCCTGATAACCTGCATCTTTTACATCATATCCTTTTGGTGGCAATTCAAATCCTTTCGGTTCCTGCAGTTTAATGTTTTCTCCTTTTTCATTAACCAAAGTATCAGTCAGCGGATTAAAACATAAGTCGCCGGCAATGGTTAATGCTGCTACAATTTCAGGTGAGCTGATAAATGTATGGGTATTTGGATTTCCATCATTCCGTTTTGCAAAATTACGGTTGAATGAAGTCAATATGGAATTTGGACGGTCCGGTTGATCCGATTCTCTTTTCCACTGGCCGATACAGGGTCCGCAGGCATTCGCCATGATAACACCTCCCACAGATTCAAATTCAGCTAAAACGCCATCCCTGTCAGCCGTGTAACGCACCTGTTCAGAACCGGGATTGATAATAAACCGGGACTTAACTTTAATGTTTTTTTCTTTTGCCTGTTTCACTACCGAAGCAGCGCGGGTAAGATCTTCGTAGGAGGAATTTGTACATGATCCGATTAATCCGACTTCCAGTACCTGTGGATATCCTTTTTCTTTCACCGCTTTGCCGAATTCTGTGAGCGTATAGGCAGCATCAGGTGTAAACGGTCCGTTTATGTAGGGTTCCAGTTCACTTAAATTGATTTCGATTATGCTGTCGTAATACTCTTCAGGGCGTGCAACTACTTCAGGATCGGGTTGAAGATGTTCAATAATATCATTTGCCGCATTCGCAATTGTTGCACGACCGGTAGCAATTAAATAATCAGCTGATTTTTTATCAAAAGGGAATAAAGAGGTTGTTGCACCTACTTCGGCTCCCATATTGCAAATTGTTCCCTTTCCTGTAGCTGAGATAGTAGCAGTACCTTCTCCGAAATATTCAATTATTGAATTTGTACCTCCTTTTACGGTAAGTATTCCTGCAAGTTTTAATATAATATCTTTTGGTGAAGCCCAACCGGAAAGTTTACCTGTTAGTTTTACACCTATTATTTTAGGCATTTTCAATTCCCACGGCATTCCTGCCATTACATCCACTGCATCAGCACCACCCACTCCAATAGCTATCATGCCCAATCCACCTGCATTTGGTGTGTGTGAATCAGTTCCAATCATCATCCCTCCAGGAAATGCATAATTCTCGAGTACAACCTGATGTATAATTCCGGCTCCCGGTTTCCAAAAGCCAATACCGAATTTATTTGAAACATTGCTTAAGAAATCGAATACCTCACGATTTGTTACAACCGCTGTTTGTAAATCGTGTTTTGCAGAGATATGAGCCTGAATCAAATGATCGCAATGAACCGTTGTCGGAACAGCCACTGTTTTACGACCTGAATTCATCAACTGCAATAAAGCCATTTGGGCAGTTGCATCCTGCATTGCTACCCTGTCGGGAGTGAAATTTACATAATCTACCCCGCGGCTGTAATTTTCCAATATCTCTTCAGAATGCAAATGAGAATAAAGAATTTTCTCTGTAAGGGTAAGAGGACGTTGTAGTTTGTTTTTAATCAGGTTGATCTTTTCAGGAAGGGAAGCATAAATGCGTTGAATCATTTCTTCATCAAATACCATAATTTCTCTATTTTAAATCAAATTGTAACTAGAATGACTGCAAATGTAATAAAAAATAACTTTGTCGATTTTCTCAGCGACGATTTATTTGTTAAATAAACAAATTTATCAGTAAAAAGTTCAGTAAATAAGACATATGGAAGAATTTACAATTTATTCATTTACAATTTACAATTTAATTATTATGTCTCTGATTTTAATTATTCAAGGAACCCGAATTTCCCTTTATTCAAATCATCGTATGCATCCAGTATCTCCTGTTTGGTATTCATTACAAACGGACCGTATGACATAATGGGTTCGTTAATAGGTTCCCCGCTTAAAACAAGGACAATAGCATCCTCTGTTGATTTGAGCAGGATATCGGTACCATCATTTTTAAACAAAGCAAAGTGATCAGTCGGGACATCTCTTTCGTTAAGAATAACATTGCCTTCAATCACCAAAAAACCTGTATTATAATTTTGGGGAAATGAAAATAAAACTTCAGCACCGTTTTTTACATGGGCATTATACATTTCGACCGGAGTAAAAGTAGATGCAATTCCTTTAGTCCCGTTATAATTACCTGCTATTACTACTACTTCAGCTTTCTTATCAGGTAAAACAAAACGATTAAAATCTTCCTGTTTTAATGGTTGGTATTTTGGACTACTCATTTTATCTTTAGCCGGAAGATTCACCCATATCTGGGCCATCTGAGCCAATCCGCCTTTTTTGCTCCATTCTTCTTCCTGGTATTCTTTGTGTAATACACCCGAAGCTGCTGTCATCCATTGTACATCTCCTTTTCCTATGACACCGCTGTTTCCTGCACTGTCGTGATGTGCCACCTTGCCCTGGTAAGCAATGGTGACTGTTTCGAACCCACGATGAGGATGCACGCCCACACCACGGGGAGTATCTGTTGGTGGAAATTCCATTTTAGCACCGTAATCCAACAGGAAAAACGGACTCATACGTTTCATGTCCAGGTTGCCCGGAAAGAAATTATGTACCCTGAAAGCATCACCAACCCAATGTGGAGGAGGAGGTGCCATGATTTGCTCGATGGTTCTGAATTTGTTCATTATGTTGATTTCTTAAGTAAACAACTGAAGGTGGATTTGGTTCGAAGGGTTAGTTTTGAATTGCTATATTCACAGGACTTAGAAATTAGCAGAAATGTATTTTAGGTATTTTAGTGTAATTGTCTTGTTTAATTAAAAAACTACACTAATAATTATTCTATTTTATTATTATTTGTAACTATATTCATACATTTGCATTTCCTACTCTTTCCCTGTTTTCTCAGAACGTTATGGTAATGAATTGATCTATTGAAACAATATTTGTTAAATTAATCTATCTCAACTATGAAGACTGCTTTAACTATTATTTTATTAATTATTTCATTTAGTTTGTTTTCTCAAAAGACCAAAATTGATAGTTTGCAACAAAAGCTACTTCACGCCAAAGGACACGAGCAGATAGTCGTGTTGAACGATCTTGCTTATGCTTATGGGTATGTTGACGTTAATAAATCCATTAATTTGGCAAAAGAAGCTTTACGACAAGCCGAATTACAAAAGTATTATAAAGCCAAGGCACTGACATACGATATTTTGGGGCGAGCTTATTTCATTTCGGGAAATAACAAAGTTGCAGAAGTGTATTATGACAAATGTATACTAACGGCAAATAAGTATGGAACAAAGGATGATATTTATAAAGCTCTTCGACATAAGATTTTATTGATATATACTACTATAGGCCAAAAAGAATTTTTAAAAGATTCAACAGAATCAATCGAGATATTTAAAAGATATTTAAATTTAACGATAGAAAAAAACAATTCTTTTGATTTTCGAGAAGGATTGCAATTTTTCATTTATGTTTTTTATTCTCAATATCCTAATAATTCAATGATCAATGCCTATTTTACAGAATTAAAAACACGTACCAGAAGTAAAACTGAATTTCTTGCTGCAATTTATTCAAATGAGGGTTT
>Ga0302288_1002732_pt1 | contig 10134 bp, 9 predicted proteins | sample III_Fen_N1_1_FD_194549 | JGI IMG/M metagenome (GOLD analysis project Ga0302288, IMG submission 194549) | Peat permafrost microbial communities from Stordalen Mire near Abisko, Sweden - III_Fen_N1_1 | ecosystem: Environmental > Terrestrial > Soil > Wetlands > Permafrost | place: Sweden: Abisko...
AGCACCAAAATCAGGATGATTAATCATGATGGCGCGGGTTTCATCGTTGTCGACGGCCAGGTGCACAATGATCTCGTTCAACCCGGGTTGCATATTTTCAATGAATTTCAGGTAAGGTTCGCCCCATTGTTTGGCTGGACTGGCTTGGTTAAGCATGAATAAATGATCGACAACCACATTGTCGCGACTCAACATTTCGAGCAATTGGGTTGATACACCAGCTATCATATCCGCAGGAATCAAAACCGGGAGCTGATATTCGTGCCCGATTTTCAGTAAAATCTGGTAATATTCCGGAGAAGCCAGAATGGTTCCCATATGATTGTCCAAATGCGTTGGTTGGATTCCAAATGCCAGCGCCCGTTCAATTTGCGCCCTGATTTCTTTTTCAACTTCAGCGCCATTGGCATGTTTGGCAAATTCTTCAACCGACGAATAAAAATACCCTTTTGGATTCAGCAGATTTGGAATGGTTGAAGCCGTCGAAACTCCTCCGAAGAAATAGCGATCCCATTCCGAAGTCAATGTCAGGTGTAGGCCAATATCGAATTGGGAGTTGTTTTTTGCAAATTCGGCAATCTCCGGAAACCATGGACAAGGAACCATAATGCTTCCGGAAGTAATGCCACCTTTTTGAAATGCCTGAATAACCGCATTGTTAGTTGCCTGCGACAATCCCATGTCGTCGGCATGAACGATGAGTAATTTTGCATTTCGGTCGAAACCCAATTTTTCGGCCAGATTTTGTTTGTTCTGCGACATGGTCGGGAAACAAATGACGAAGAGCAGGACGAAAGCAGAAAATATTTTCATAGTCGGTCAATGTTTTAGTTTAGATAAGCAGCTTTTAAAAGTACCAAATATTTTTCAATCTGTTCTTCCTGAAAAGAGTAATTGATCCTGCTGTAAGTTTTAGTAATCGGCCAAATAAACTTCAAAATACTTTTTTCAGAAGCTTGATTTTTTTTGGTTATTTTGCAATCGCTTAAAACCTGATTAACGATGATCAAAAAAATACTTTCCTATCTCCTGACTCCCATCTATTTACTGTGTTTTGGCCTTTTGCTAATCATATTCCATCCGATCCAGATGGTCACCCGATGGATTTGGGGTTATCCGGTTCGTAAAAAGGCGGTCGATGTGCTAAACTATGGACTGTTATACAGTCTTCGGATTTTAGGAACAAAAATCACATTCATTGGCTTGGAAAAAATACCGCAAGGCCGTCCGTTGATTATTGTCGCCAATCATCAAACAACACTCGATATTCCTGCGGTTATTGTTGGATTCAGGAGAAACCATCCGAAATTTATATCGAAAATAGAATTGGGCAAATGGATTCCAAGTATCTCGTATAATTTACGTCACGGAGGATCGGTGCTGATTGACCGTAAAAATCCGAGGCAGGCAGTAAAAGATATTTTGATGCTGGGCAAACACATCGAAGCCAACAATTATGCGGCTTGTATTTTTCCTGAAGGAACTCGTGCTAAAGATGGAAAGCTGAAATCATTTATGCCTGCAGGTATCGCATCGCTATACAAAACATCGCCTTCAGCCCTCATCGTTCCGTTTGCCATTGATGGAAATTATGAGTTGATGAAACACGGCTATTTCCCGATGACTGTTGGCGTTCATCTGAAACTGATGGTATTCGATCCAATTGATCCGAAGGGAATGGACATGACCGAATTGACCCAGCAGATTGAAGATATGATTCGAAAGGAATTGGGGCAAGAGATTAGCTCAGCAAAGGAAAAGGTATAATCAGAAGCTAAAATATACTTACTTTCCATCCATAAACTCTGCTCCTACAAACCGTTTGACCCAAATCATTGAACCGTAATCCTTTTGCATGGCGGCAAGGAAAGCTTCGGCTTCTGCTGTTTGATTGGTTTCGTATAGATTCTTCAGGATAAAGGCACGTAATAGCATGTGCTGCCAATTGCATTTCAGATCATCCTTTGACTCAATCAACGCTAGTGCTTTCCGATAAAATTTCAAAGCCTCTATTTTGTCGCCTCCAAAGATTGCCGGGCGATATTGAAGTGAGTTCCCTTTTTCGATGTAACCCATCGGCTCTGCCGGATTGAGTTCAATTGCTTTGTCGACATGGTACATGCTCTTTGGTCCCAGAAACGGCGCTTTATAAAACGCGAGGGCAATTTTATAGCCGTAAAATGCACCAGCCAGACTGTGAAGTTGCGCATTGTCAGGATATTTCTCTAAAAGGTTATCCAGATAAACATCGGCCTTATTCACATATTTTCGTGCCACCTCTTTGTCGTGTAGGCCAAATTCGTAGCCGACCAATCCGTACATGGCTTTTACCATCTCAGTTTGCCAGACAATATCAGCCGATTTCACTTTGGCCATTTCATCAATCAGCCCGGGCCATGGAGCCATGTTTCCGGCACGGTAACTTTCAAAAAAAGCGCACTGGTAGTAGGCCAGATCTTTCTTTTGAGCGGTGGCCGCCAAAACAGGGATTATCAGTATGGCAAACAGTAGTGCATTAAATTTCATGTGTTTGTTTTTTAACGTTCGATGTTGCTCGTTATGAGTTTCGTGTTTCGGTAAGTAACTTGGAACACGCATCCCGTAACATTTTCAATGAGACTGACCATTTGCATTTCGCGTTAAAGCTTTATTTTCCTTCCCTTCCATGTAGTTTCTTTTTTTATTCTTTTGAAAATATTGTAAAAAACAATGGCCGTAAAACTAATCATCTGCAACGGATGCATCAAAACCGACAAAAAAATATTCTGGCGATTAGCTGCAGCAACAAACAGCCGGTTGGCCAAAACCAATAGCACAAATAAACTGAAAAACGTCCATCCATTCACAATAAATACGATGAATGGCCCAAAACAGATAATGAACCAAAAGGTAAGCATAACGAATCTTCGACCACCAAAATACTCATGAATGTTTCTTGAAAAGCCTACAACCGCTTCATCAAACTTCCGGTACATTCGGCAAAAGATATCGTTATTTCCCAGAAGAACAGCTATATTCAATCCTTCGACCTTCATCATTCGGGCCAGCCGGATATCCTCCACATTCTGGTTTCTGACTCTGGAATGCCATTGGTGAGAGCGGTAATCTTCCGCATCGAACATCATCAGTTGCCCGTTGGCCGCCGAAAGTGATGGAAAATTAGTTTTCCGGACCAAAATCATTGGCAATAAACTTTGCAGAATCCAATTCATCACCGAGACCGTTATTTGCTCGGCAAACGTTTCCATTTTTTGCTGCGGGAAAACCGATAACAGCGACAATCCGTTTCCCAGAAAAAAGGCAACCGCTTTGGAGATCGCATCCGGACTCAATTCTACATCGGCATCCAAAAAAATCAGATATTTTCCTGAAGCCTTTTGTGCCAACTGATGACAGGCAAAATTTTTACCCAGCCAATCTTCCGGAAGTTTTTCGCCTAAAAACCAGTGAAACCGCTCATTCTCGCCTGCAATCCAGTTCAGGATTTCTTCGGTATTGTCCGACGAATGATCATCGCAAACAATAACTTCAAAATCGGGATAATCCTGTTTTTCGAGGGTGTTCAATAAACGTCCGAGTACTGCCTCTTCGTTTCGTGCCGGAATCAGTACCGATACTTTGGGAAAACTTGCAGGTTTCTGATCCGGAAGATGCAACCTCGACATTAAGTTCACGAGCGAAATCAGCGTTCGGAGTGCCAGAAAACCCAATGTGAAAATGGCCAGTACTTCCATTATTCAGTTTGTTTGGTTACACAAGTTTGATAAAACGAATGGTATGCTTTTTCAACGGTTTCAATCGACCTTTCTCCGGTGTATTTTTTGAGATAGATCCGGATTTCGGGACGAGCAAATCCAAAGTAGTCGACCAAAAATACCGCCATTACAATCTCAAAATGATCAGTTTCTACTTGAATAATGCGATTAATTCCTTTCTGGAAATTTACGATTTGCTGATGTTGAGTCAACATCTCGCCTGTTGGATAAATGGCGACTAAATTCTTCGGGTCGGCTAAAATTCCGGTGGCATACTGAAGCGACTCCAAAAAATCGCGGTTATTCTTTTGGATAGAGAAAACACCACAGCGATTCAGGAACATGTGTTTCCGCAGTTGTTCTTCGAGCATCATGACATGAAACTTCCGTTTGAATATTTTTCGGCTCAGTCCGTAAGACCAGTATCCGTCCCACCAGCTAAAATGGTTTTGAAATAAAAGCACCGACCGATTTTCAGGAAGATTTACATCGGTCACAACGCTCATTTTCCGAAAATGGATAAGGCTCAATAATCCGAAGTAATTCCGGAAAAACCAGATATATAGTTTGTTGTGTTGAGCTTTAATCATCGGTTCAGGTTTTTAATCCGATACAATTTCCACCAGGGCGTCTGCGGCGATTCGTGATGCTCGTAGTGATATCCGAAGAAATAGCACGAAAGCATGGCCCACAAGTGAGAACCTTTCTGACTCCGGGCATTGTATGGCATCATTGATTCGGTATGCGGCAGCCGATGTGGCTGGTAAGTTCCGAAATAAAACAATTGAAAGGTGGCCAGAATGGATGGAATGACCCAAAAGAAAACCAGACTCAAGGGTTCAATCCAAATTTTAAGCACGTTAAAAACCACTGCCATTAAAAGAATTTGCCACCATCTCACGTAATTTTTTAGAAATGAAAACCACCAGCGCCAGAAATTCTGCGAACCGGTATAATAATCAGGGTCTGCCTCTTCTCCTGGGAATTGGTGATGCAACTGGTGTTTCTGATTAAGCCGGGAATAAGAGAGTGCAGCAAAAAGCCAGGTGGCAGATTGTCCGACTATTGTGTTTACAAGGCGATTTGACGAAACCAGCCCGTGCATGGCATCGTGAGCCGTAATGAAAAGTCCGGTATATAAATAGGTTTGAATGGCAATGAGAATCAGCATGATGGGGGCAAACGATACTTCAACAAATATCAGCAAATAAAACAAGTGCACAAACCACAATGAAATGACGAGAAAAGCAATCAGTAATCCCATTTTAGGTATAAATCAAAACGTTTAGTGCCAGGAAGAAAACCACTTGCATGGCGAATAGAAAACCGGCAATCCGGTTGTTGATTTCCACTTTCAGGATACGGATCATCAGAAACAGGAATCCGGAAACCAGAAACCAGTCGATGTAGTTTTTATGTGGAATAACTACGTTGGCCCAATACCACATGTCGTTGGCAATGGCAATTGGTTCCATGAGCCAGTCGAAGGCAACCATTGTTGAGGCGCCAATCAACGGAAAATACCAAGTGTTGCGAATGGGTTTTGCCAGCGACGTAATGCAATAAACGAGAACCAACCAGTTGAGACCAATGATAATCGGCGTATTCCAAAGTTTTGGGCCCAGCGAATTTCCATAAATGTAGAATCCGAAAATAGTTTGTGTATTCACACCAATCAACTCAACAACAAAACCAAACAACACAATTCCTGAAAAAACGAGTCCGCTTTTCAGGTTTTTGGGTTCGTGAAAAAACATCAGTAAAGCAGCAGCCATCACCATTCCGAAAGGTGTTAACTGTTGAAAAACGGACTGCAACGGACGAATCATGAACCCGATAATCCCAACCAGATACCATAAAACAATTGCAATTTTTGCAATCTGATCTTTCGTGAGAGTTTTCATTTTGGTCGTTTTTGTAATTGTTCTTTTACCAAACCGGATACAATGTTAGCCGATGACAAACACAACGGAATTCCGCCGCCAGGATGAACGCTTCCACCAACAAAATACAGACCGTTGATGTCGCTCCGGAAGTTGGCATGTCGGTTAAACGATGCATACCGGCTGTTGGAGCTGCTTCCGTACAAAGAACCATTGACAGAACCGGTTTGTTTAAAAATATCAGGAGGCGAAAGAATTTGTTCGCTGACGATGCTTTCCGACAATTTCTTGCCTATCATTTGTTCCAGCTTTTCCAGAATATGTTGTCGCGATTGTGCGATTAGTTCGTCCCAGTTTTGCCCGGTGTCGGCAGGTGAGTTAATCATTACAAACCAGTTTTCGCAACCCTCAGGTGCATCCTTAGGATTGTATTTGCTGCTGATGTATACGTAGATTGTCGGATCGTTGCACAAATCTTTTATTTCGAATAAATGTGTGAATTCTTCCTGATAATTTGAACTGAAGAAAATGTTATGGATGTCCAGTTCAGGAGAAATGCCTTTCATTCCCCAGTAGAAAATGAGAGCTGATGAAGATCGTTCTTCCTTGGTGATTTTAGCAAGTCGTTTGTTATCAGGTAACAGCAATGTATAAAACCGATGAATATCAGTGTCGCTGACCACGATATCCGACGCAACAAATCCGGAATCGAGCATAACTCCGGAAATCCGACCATTGGCTGTATCTACTTTCCGGACAGGCTGGTTGAAATGAAACTTTACCCCAAGTCGCAATGCTTGCTGATAAAGCGATTCGGCAATTTGAAACATGCCGCCCTCAGGAATAAATGCACCTAAATTATGCTCCAGATGCGAGATCACGCTCAGTGTTGCAGGCGTTTGGTATGGGTTGCTGCCATTGTAAGTTGCATAACGGTCAAACAATTGCACCAATCTTTTATCGCCCAGTTCGTGTTTGTTAAATTCATGCAAGCTACTGAATGCCTGAAGCTTCCTGAAATTCAGTAGTGTTTTCAGCGATTTGAAGTTCATCAGGTTTTTGATGCGGTGAAAAGATCCGAAAATGAAAAGATCGGAAGTCAGGTCATAAACTTTAGCTGCTTTTCGAAGATAGTTGGTCACCTTTGAAGCCGGAACATCCAGTTTTTGTTCGACCTCAGCCGAAAATTTTCTGACATCGCTGTAGGCCGAAATCTGGGTTCCATCGGGATAGAAATATTTTGTAATTACATCAAGTTTGCAGATCGGAAAACGGAGGTCATTATCGAGTAGTTCATGCACCAATTCCGGTAAAGTAAGCAGTGATGGTCCGGCATCGAACCGAAACCCATCGAAATGGAGTTGCGATACCTTGCCGCCGGCTTTTTCTGCCGATTCGTACACATTCACGGTAATTCCCTGACGGGCAAGCCTGATAGCAGCAGCAAGCCCGCCAATTCCCGATCCGATGATTATTGCTTTTGTCATAATTATTAAATTTATGAAAACCAAAATGGATTCCAAAAATAAATTCGTAAATTACTAAAACATTTTCCGTTTTATTTGTTTAAGTATTTGTAGAATTAATTAAACAGATGCAAAAAAAGGTAATTATTATAGGAACAGGATTGGGCGGACTAACTACTGCACTTCGACTTTCAACCAGAGGGTACGAGGTGGAGATGGTTGAAAAATACCATAGGGCGGGCGGAAGATTAAACTTGCTTGAAAAAGATGGGTTTAAATTCGATATGGCTCCAACTTTTTTCAGCATGAGTTACGAGTTTCAGGAACTGGTGAAAGATTGCAACATGTCCATGCCTTTTGAATTTGTTGAGCTTGATCCGCTTTATTCGGTGCACTTTGAGGGCGACCAACGAAGCTATTTAATTTACAAAGACTTAAAAAAACTGGCACTTGAATTTCAGGAGGTTGAGCCCGACTTTGAAAAGAAGATTACTCGATTTTTGAAGGCTGCCGGACAAATTTTTCACGATACCGAAAATGTTGTGATTCAGCGAAATTTTGATTCTTTGACTCAATATCTGCTGAAACTGATTACTGTTCCGATCAAACATGCTCCGAAAATGTTCTACTCGATGTGGACCGAAATGGAGCGAAATTTTGAATCATTTGAAGTAAAAGTGATTTTCTCGCTGGTGGGATTTTTTCTTGGAGCGACACCTTTCGACACACCTGCGGTTTACACTTTGCTAAATTACACCGAATTGGTTCACGATGGCTATTACAATGTCAAAGGCGGGATGTACAAAATCGTGGAAGGAATTCTTCAGGAGCTGCAAAAACGGAGAGTTCAGATTCATTACAATACTGAAATAACCAGTTATTCAAGTAAAAATGGTGAGATAACTTCGTTCATTGATAGCTCAGGAAAAGAATGGCTGGCCGATTTGTTTGTTGTAAATGCCGATGCTGCCTGGTTTCGGGGCGCTATATTGAAACGGCCTGCATTTTCGGCACAGAAGCTGGATGCAAAAAAATGGACATTGGCTCCGCTGACTATTTATCTGGGTCTGGACTCCAAAGTTCCGAACATGTATCACCACAACTATTTTCTGAGACGGAATTTTAAAGAATATGCCGGAAAGATTTTCAAGAACAAAATAAAGCTCGATAAACCCTATTATTACGTCAACATTCAGTCGATGCACAATCCCGATTATGCACCGGAAGGGAAAGAGTGTATTTTTATACTTTGTCCGGTGCCTGATTTGCGATATAAACAGGATTGGAGCGACGACCATGAAATTGCCGATGGCATTATTCAGGATTTGAGCGACCGTACAGGTTTCGATTTTCATGCGCATACCGAAGTAAAGGTTGTTTTAACTCCTGAACATTGGGAAGAAATGTTTGGTTTGTACCGGGGAAGTGGACTAGGTTTGGCTCACGACCTCAATCAGGTTGGTGGTTTCAGGCCAAAAAACAAAGACGAAAAATTCGACAATCTCTATTATGTTGGTGCATCAACTGTTCCGGGAACAGGTTTGCCGATGACCGTAATCAGTTCGCGATTGGTAACAGAAAGAATACAGAACGACCATGGATTTGTACCGAAAAAATAACCTCGATTGCAGTAGAATTACAACCCGTAATTACAGCACTTCGTTTTCGCTAGGTGTGCGTGTGCTGAATGCAAAATACCGTGAAGGAATTTACAGTATTTATGGATTTGTGCGTTATGTCGATGAGATTGTAGATACCTTTTTTGATCAGGATCAGCGAACCATTTTTGAGGAATTCAGGCAGGAAACCTTCAAGGCGATTGATCGTGGATTCAGCATAAATCCAATCATTGACAGCTTCCAGATGGCTGTCAGGAAGTACAAAATTGACCACGAATTGATTGAAGCCTTTTTGCTGAGCATGGAAATGGACTTAAGCCATGATGTCTATTCGTCGGAACTTTTGAAAAAATACATTTACGGATCAGCCGAAGTGGTTGGTTTGATGTGTCTTCGGGTGTTCTATTTCAACGAGCCTGAAAAGTACAATGAACTGGTACTACCAGCACGCAAGTTGGGTGAGGCTTTTCAGAAAGTAAATTTTTTACGCGATGCACGCGACGATTTCAGTGAGAAGGGCCGGATTTATTTTAAAAACATCGACTTCGCCAATTTTACTGAAGAAGCTAAAAAGCAGCTGGAAGCCGAGATTGATAAAGACTTCCAAGAGTCGATGGAAGGCATTCGTCAGTTAAAAAAGCAGGTTCGGCTGGGAGTTTATCTGGCATTCAGCTATTACCTTCATTTGTTGAAGGAGATTAAAAAAGCGCGGCCGGAAGAGATTCTTAAAAAGCGATACCGCATTACCAATACCAAGAAAAGTTATCTGCTGGTTAATGCCTACCTGAAGAACGCACTGAATCTGCTTTAAAAACATCGATTTATTGCGTATGGAATCTGGCAACCAAATGAAACCTGAACAAACTGCTCATTAAACATTATAATTCGGTTAGCTCTTCAAATTTTCGTATTTTCGCAATTCAATTTATTCTGAAGGGCCAACATGTTCAAATTTTTGCTTTATCCTATTTCTGCGATTTACGGGCTGATTATTTCCTTGCGAAATTTTCTGTACGACTATAAAATATTCAAATCAACCGAGTTCGAGATTCCGGTTATATCAATCGGAAACATTACTGTTGGCGGAACCGGAAAAACTCCTCATACGGAATATCTGGTTGACTTATTGAGGAAACAATTTACAGTAACAACAATCAGTCGCGGATACAAGCGTAGAACAAAAGGTTATCAGGAAGTTGCTTTTGACTCACTTGCAACAACGGTAGGCGACGAACCCCTCCAGATTAAACGAAAATTTAATGACATTCAGGTTGTTGTTGACGAAAAACGGGTGCATGCGATTAAAAAAATCCAAGTGCAGGAGCCCAGTCAATTGCCTGATATTATTTTGCTCGACGATGCTTTTCAACACCGGAGTGTAAGTGCAGGAGTCAACATCTTACTGATCGAT
>Ga0302288_1002741_pt1 | contig 10121 bp, 7 predicted proteins | sample III_Fen_N1_1_FD_194549 | JGI IMG/M metagenome (GOLD analysis project Ga0302288, IMG submission 194549) | Peat permafrost microbial communities from Stordalen Mire near Abisko, Sweden - III_Fen_N1_1 | ecosystem: Environmental > Terrestrial > Soil > Wetlands > Permafrost | place: Sweden: Abisko...
TGATACGGCCACCATGGCTCTTCCTGCCTTAGTTTTTTTAATGAAAACTGTAAGCCCGATTACCACTGCTATTCCTGCAAGTATTGTTATAATAGCTTCACTTGATATAACAAGTTTTCCGCCTGCAAGTTCCAGGGAGGGAAGGTTAATCAGGGATTTAAAAGATTTTGGGTTTGATGTAAAAACCAGCAATGCCAGATTCTGCAACAGATAACTGACACCTATGGCTGTTATAAGAACGGCCAGTGGTGAGGCCAGACGGAGGGGACGGTAAGCTACGCGCTCAATCGTCACACCAAGTACTGTACATGCAATAACTGCTATTAAAATACCGAGCCAGGGATTTAATCCCATAGTAAAAACCAATTGGAAAATAACATATCCTCCAACCATAATAACATCACCATGTGCAAAGTTCAGCATTTTGGTAATACCATAAACCATGGTATATCCAAGAGCAATTATTGCATATACACTACCAAGACTGATTCCATTAATCAAATAGGTTAAAAAACTCATACAAACACCTCATTCAGCGATTTCTATACACCCTAGAAGTATAGCATAAACAAAAAACGAAATGCAACCATTCTAGGACTTCTAATTAAAAAAAGAGAGTTGCCTTTGGGCAACCCTCTTAGGTTTCATTTCAAATTACATAGCAACGTAAACGCCATTTTCAATTTTAATAGCTTTAGGAGCTTTGTTAACTTCACCATCTACTGTCCATGTCATTCCAAGGCCGGTTACACCGTCATAGGTAATGGTTGGCATAGCTGCTTTTAAAGCATCACAGATGTCAGAAGCTGACATATCTGAAGTGATTGCTGCTTTTTCTGCTGCTGTTTTGATGATATACATAGCATCATATGCATCTGCTGCAAACTGGTTAGGTGTTTCGCCATAAGCTGCTTCGTAATTTTTTACAAAGTTTACAGTGAGATCATCTGTTGCATCTGCTGCGAAAGGTGTAAGAAGCATAACGCCTTCTGCAAGACTTGTGTCAAAACCTTCCTGAGCAAGGATACCATCAAGACCATCGCATCCGAAGAATAAAGGAGCATAGTTTGCTGATTTTGCCTGGGAAAGAATTAAAGCTGCTTCCTGATAATAGATAGGAAGGAATACTAATTCAGCTCCTGCGTCTTTAGCTTTCTGGATCTGTACAGAGAAATCTGTTTTGCTGTCATCTGTGAAAGCTTCAGCTGATACGATTTCGAAGTTCTGGTTTGCTGCTTCTGCTGCAAATTTTTCATAAATTCCTGATGAGTAAACATCAGAGCTGTTATAAATAACTGCTACTTTTGTAGCAAGTTTGTTCTGTCCGATATAAGCTGCTGCTGCAGTACCCTGCATAGGATCTGAGAAACATACACGGAATGCATTAGGATACTGTGTACATGCTACTGCTGATGCAGATGGTGTTAACTGGAACATATTATCTGTGTTTGTTAAATCTGCAACTGCGATACATGGTGTACTTGTAACAGTTCCCATTAATAACTGCATACCCCAGTCTTTTAAAGTATTGTAAGCATTTACAGATTTTTCTGCATCATGCTCGTCATCCTGGAAATTGAAATCAATTGTCATTCCATTGATTCCGCCGTTTGCGTTGATTTCATCAACTGCAAGCTGCGCGCCATTCTGTACTGCTGTACCATAAACAGCTGCTGCGCCGCTGATAGGTCCGATTCCACCGATTTTGATGGTGTTTGTTGCTGCGTCTGTTGCTACTGTTGCATCTGTTGCTGCAGTTGTGTCTGTAGCTGTATCTGTTGTAGCGGCAGAAGTGTCAGTAGTTGTTGCAGTAGTACCACATCCAACTGCAGAAACCATTACAAAAACCAATACCATTAATAAACTTAATAACTTTTTCATAATTTTCTCCTCCTAATTTATGAATACCAACAAAGAGACTTCTTTTTGGAGAAGCCTCTTGATTGGTTACTTCAACGCTATAATACTTTAAAGCAGGTTTTTTGTCAATGTATTTTTAAGGTCATACAGCTTATACAGTGCTAATGATAACGAGGTAAAAAGCCCATTAACACTGGGTTTCACTGTCATTACTCTATTGATTTGAGTGATTCTGCCATGTTAATCTTGTCCAGTCTGAAATACATCACTACATTTACAAAAAGCGCAAAGAAAAAAGTAAGAAGTACTCCATATACAAAGCTGATTACTTTGATATGTACATCAAACGTTACCACATCCACATTAATATTATACATAACATACTGATGCAGAAAATGTCCAAGTATAAGACCTACCCCGGTACCAATTACGGTAAGCAGAAAGTTTTCACGAAATACATAAGAAACAGTTTCCATGGGCAAAAATCCAAGAACCTTAATGGTGGCAATTTCCCTGATTCTCTCTGTTATGTTAATATTAGTCAGATTATATAGTACAATAAATGCCAGTGCTCCAGCGCTTAAGATTACCAGAAGGACTACATAATCCAGACTGGCCATCATATTAGTGAAACGCTCCTTGATATCCTGACTGATGGTGCTATTTGTAACATTTTTATTTTTCATAAGACTTGCTGCTGCCTGGTGAATATCTGTTCCCGCGGCTGTATTTCCATAGATGCTTTTAAATTCTGGTAATGTTCCGGCCTGTTTTGCATAGGTATCTGCTGAAAAATAACCGTAATTATAAATATAGTTTTCAGAGATTCCAATTAACTTAAGAGAAAACTCCTGCATGTTTGAATCTCTAAGGGTTATGGTATCCCCTACTTTTAATCCATAAGTATCGCATAGTTTTTTTGAAAGTATGATTTCATTTTCTCCCAAAGTTGGCAGTTTTTCTTTACTTGTTGTATGAAGATTTATAAATTTATCCATCCGGGTCATATCCTGTGGAATTACCACGTTGATAGCCTTGGTTTTGTTTTTAACAATAAGATCCATAGAAGTTTCTGAAAAATACATATACTCCGTAAAGGTATCGACTGCAAGTTTATCAAGTTCTTCTTTCTGCGTGGAACTAATGTCGGAATTCAGTGTCAGATTAATATCATAAATCTGAATTTCATCAAACTGCTGTCCGGCTACGTTGGCAATGGAATCTTTAATACCAAAACCGGTAACTAAAAGTGCCGTACAGCCACCGATGCCAAGTACCATCATAAAAAATCTTCTCTTATAGCGCATTACATTTCTTAATGATACTTTATGTAAAAATTTCAAATGATTCCAGATAAACGGAATCCGTTCCAATAAAATCCGTTTTCCGTTTTTAGGTGCTTTAGGACGAATCAGCTGGGCAGGAACCTCAAACAGTTCATACCGACAGGATATATAAGTAGTTCCAAAGGAACACAGGCAGGCTACTATTATGGATACAATCGCAAGCGGCAGATCAAAAACATAATGGATATCACTGATATTGTACATAATCTCATAGGCTTTCCAGATTGTCAGAGGGAATATCACCGTCCCGATGATGTATCCGCTGATACAGCCTATTATGGCAGCACTTCCGGAATAGTACATATATTTTCCCATGATACTGGTTTTGGAATAGCCAAGTGCTTTTAGTACCCCTATCTGGGTCCGTTGTTCTTCCACCATACGGTTCATGGTGGTTATACATACCAGTGCCGCTACCAGGAAGAAAAAGATCGGAAATACATTGGCGATTCCTTCTACAATATTGGAATCATTTTCAAAGCTCATGTATCCTATGTTGGTATCTCTGCCAAGTACATAATAGTCAGGTTCTTTAATATCATCTACTTCTTTTTGGGCATCATCAATCTTTGTCTGGGCATCTGCTATCTGGGTTTCATATTCTGCATAAGAATCCTCATAGGTAGCATTTCCGTCTGCAAGTTCCGTTTTTGCATCAGCAAGTTCAGCTTCTTTTTCTGTAAGCTGTGTTTTTCCATCTGCCAGTTCTTTTTTTGCCTGTACAAGCTGAGCTTTTCCACTATCCAGGGTAGCCTGTCCAGTTGCTATTTGCTTTGCTGCAGTTGCAAGCTGAGCCCTTGTTGCGTCCAGAGTCAGGGTTATGACAGTGGCTTCCTCAGTACTGTAGAGACCTGCCTGAATGGCTGCCTGACTTTGCTGTTCGTTTGTATCAAATTGTGCTTTGGAATCATTATATTCAGTAGCAGAGGCATCTAACTGAGCTTTGGACTGATTCAGAGTCTTTTCATTGTCTGCAATTTTTTGTTCTGCTGCCACAAGCTTGGCCTTTGCATCTGCAATAGCTTTTTCACCATCGGCTAACTTTGTGGCTCCGTCGATTAGTTCCTGTTTGGCATCCTGAAGCTTTTTCAATGCTTCCTGCTTTTTATCTTCCAGTTCATTTTTGGCATCAGTTATTTTTTCATTAGCATCTGACACAACAGTATCATAGCGGTCTGCAACCAGTTTTTTACACTCGCTTTTAATAGAAGGAGTCAGGGCATCGATATTATTCTGATATTCATCACTGTATATTTTTCCCGGAGTATCGGTTTTTAGAAAAATTTCCATAAAATAATCAAACTGGAATGCATCTTGTTTCATATATACAAAACCATTGATTTTTCCGGTTCCAATCGAGGTGTTTCCTCTTTCGAAATTAATATAATAAGGAGATTTTACAATTCCTACGATGGTATATTTTTTATTGGTAAACATATCCTTTGTATCCTGATCATTATTATCAGAGATGGTAATGGCGTCTCCTATCATATCCTCTGATGAAAGGAAACTATCCACGACACATTCGGAGTCAGTTTCAGGCATACGTCCAGAAATAATAACTGGATCATTGATACCGTCGGTAATGGAGTGTGCTCGAAGGACACCTTCTTCACCACTTTTATTCAAATAAAGAAAATCCTGATAAACAGCACCCTGAGCATTAACCACCTTATTCTGTTTGGACATGGCCTCCACATCTTCTTTTGTAAATCCCAACGTAGAAATTAGTCTGTAATCATAAAAATTCGTATCATTAAAATACTGGTTGGCAGTTTCGATCATAGCGCTCTTACAAACTTTCAGACCGGAAAAAAAACCAACACCCAGTGCCACAATTGCCAGTATCGCCACATATCTGCCAAAACTTGCCTTTACTTCCCGAAGCGTAGTCTTTCGCATAATTGCTTTCATATCAGATTCCCTCTTGGTAAATCAGGTTTTACCATTCAATCTCATCAACTCCAACCACGTTGGTATTGAGTTCCATTTTAGTTACAGTTCCACTTTTAACAGTTATGATTCTGTCTGCCATAGCAGTAAGTGCATGGTTGTGTGTTATTACTACAACTGTCATTCCTGTGTTTCGGCAGGTATCCTGAAGTAATTTCAAAACTGCCTTTCCAGTATTATCATCCAAAGCTCCGGTAGGTTCATCACAAAGAAGCAACTTGGGGTTTTTGGCAAGGGCTCTTGCTATTGCCACCCTCTGCTGTTCTCCTCCTGAAAGCTGAGCAGGAAAATTAAGCAGCCTGTCTTTCAGACCCACTTCTTCAAGGATTGTCTTTGCATCCAAAGGTGTTTTGCATATCTGTGATGCAAGCTCCACATTTTCAACTGCTGTCAGATTCTGTATCAGATTATAAAACTGAAAAACAAAACCAATATCATACCTGCGGTAGGTGGTGAGCTTTTTCTTATTGTATTTTGAGATTTCCTGTCCATCTAAATATACGGATCCTTCTGTCAGGGTATCCATACCTCCCAGAATATTTAAGATTGTGGTCTTTCCTGCGCCTGATGCCCCTACAATTACACAGAATTCTCCCTTTTCTATATTAAAATTCACATCTTTTAGGGCCTCTATTGCAACTTCTCCCATATGATAAGTCTTTTTTACTTTGGTAAATTCAACAAAACTTCCCATAATTATTTCCCTTGCCTTTCAATTCTATTCTTCCACCATTCGGTCTATATAACCTCTGTCCCACAATAAAATCTTCAGTTTTTTTGCTGCTGCCACTGCCGGGGAGGTAAAATACTGGTTTGTGAGAACCACCCCTACCATCCTGTCATAATAATCCCTACCTGCATATGCTTCCTGAATGGCCTTTACCCCTACCGGTTCCTGATAACATTTACACTGGATTGCATATGTAATTCCATCTTTTTCTGCTAAAATATCAATTCCATAATCTCCGCTGCCTTTGGTTACCTCAACATCAATAAAGCCTTTCATTCGTAACATGTGGGCACAAAAATGTTCAAATTCATGACCTTCCATTTCATCCATTGGCTTTATTCTATGGGCATTACGAATGACTGTGATAATCAGATAACACATTACAACTATTAAGATTACAAGTATCACCGCTGAGATGATAATCTGCTGCTGATTCATTTTTGTTCCTCATATTCCATTAAACTCTTGTTTTTATTTCTTTAAACTTTAAATTCAATATAGCACACTTTTCTTATTTGCAAAATATTTACTGATATGTTAGCATCAAAAGAATGTAAATGTTAAGTGAATGGAGATTATAAATGGAAAATCTAATGTTTAGTCTTAATGCCACTATTCCGGTTTTTCTAATTATGGTAATTGGATATATCTTAAAAAATCTGAAAATGGTAGATGCGCCTTTTGTTGATACTTTAAATAAACTTAATTACAGAATTACACTTCCTGTCCTTTTGTTCAGAGATATAGCAGCTTCCAATTTTCATGATGTATGGGATACCAAATATGTGCTTTATTGTTTCCTGGCTACTTTAGTGAGTATTCTGGCTATCTGGGGTCTCACCTGTCTTTTCTGCAAGGATAAAAGAATTTTAGGCGAATTTATTCAAGCCAGCTACCGCAGTAGTGCCGCCGTTTTAGGTATTGCTTTCATCCAGAATATCTATGGGGATTCAGGCATGGCACCCCTAATGATTATTGGAACGGTTCCCCTTTATAATGTAGCCGCCGTGATTCTTCTTTCCTTTACAGATCCCACCCTAACCAAAGAGAAGGGTTCAAAAATAAATAAGTCTTTACTTAAAAAAACTTTTTTGAATGTTCTGACTAATCCCATTATTATTGGAATTCTGCTTGGAATGATAGTTTCTGCTTCCGGTATCACTTTTGTTCCCATTGTAAATAAAACAATTTCTTCCCTGGCAGTTCTTGCAACTCCCTTAGCGCTACTTGCTCTTGGCGCCGGTTTTGAAGGCAAAAAAGCTCTTACAAAAATTCAGCCAACCATTATTTGTTCCCTGATAAAACTGGCCATTCTCCCTGCACTTTTTCTACCAATAGCTATTTATCTTGGTTTTACCCAGGAGAAGCTGGTAGCCTTATTGATCATGCTTGGTTCCCCCACCACAGTAAGCTGTTATATTATGGCAAAAAATATGCATCACGAGGGAACGCTTACGTCCAGTGTAGTTGTTACCACAACTTTTTTAAGTAGCATTACCCTGACTTTCTGGCTCTTTTTGTTAAAATCCATGGGGCTCATTTAAAACTGCCAGGCCCGTTTTTATGGAATACTAAGATTGCCTGCTATAAAAAAAGCCGTTCCTCCGGAAATGAAACGATCCGGAAGAACGGCTTTTTTATATTGATAATCGATTTTTTAATCCGCTTTATGCAGCAATATAACATGCTTTTTGTGTATATACAATTTCTGGAAAAGCCAGCTGAAATATGGACTGTACCACCTGACGGCAGGTATTTACAATAAAAATGCAATCCTCTTCCACATTTCTTTTTCTGCTTAAATATTCCATATGTACTGTTTTGATAAACTCAAACAACTGCTGTAGATTTTCAAACTGTTTAACAAAGGGTCTGTATTCAGAAACCTGACCGCTTTTTATATATTTACGTAATCCAAATTTCAATTCTTTTTCATAGGTGCAGTGATCTTTTAAATTTCCTGTATAGGTATTGTTATGTGGAAATGTAAAATAATCGGCGATATAATGAATTACTTCGCCAATCTGGCGTACATATGCTCTCTGATTGTTTCCAAAATATCTTTCTTTTTTTGATAAGTTTTCAATTCTGCCCTGTACCATATCAAAAGTTCCCTGAAATTCGTGTTTAGTAGTTAAAAAAGATGGTTTGCAGTCCGGCAGAATACTTCCAAGACAAAAAGCTTTTTTATGCTGTAATAACTGTTCCGTCTGAATATCACGTACTAAATAACTAGCTAATAAAATATGTGACTTTTTTCTCATTTAATTCTCCATAATAGAAATAGCGTTGCCGCAACAACCACATACTATACGTGTTTTAAATCAAAGTCAAGGGATTTTCCGGAGTTTTAACATAGTTAACAAAAAGTTTACCTATTGCTAACAAAGTTCACATAACTTACCATTCCAGTAGTACAGAGCCCCAGGTCAGGCCTCCGCCAAATCCAGACATGATAATTTTATCTCCAGGCTGAAGCATTCCCTTCTGATTCATTTCATCTAAAAGGATTGGAATACTGCCTGCCGAAATATTTCCACAGTGATCCAGATTCATAGGAAATTTATCTTCTTTTACCTGCAAACGTTTTGCTACTGATTGTAGTATTCGAATATTAGCCTGATGTAAAACAAAATATTTAATCTCATCTGCTGCCACACCAGCCCTGTCTAAGACTTTTAAAATACTTTCCGGAACATTGGTTACCGCAAATTTATATACTTCCTGACCTTCCATTTTTACATAGCCTGGAGTTTTGTCATTTTCCACTAAAATATTATTGTTGTCTCTGTTTTTACAGGCAAGAACAAGACCTTTTTTTCCGTCAGAGCCCATGTCGAATCCCATGATTCCCTTATCTTTTTCCCTTACAATACAGGCTCCCGCACCATCTCCAAATAACACACAGGTGCTTCTGTCGTTCCAGTCCATAATCTTACTCAGGGTTTCCACTCCGAGAATCAGTGCAGTTTTATGAGTACCTGTTTTAATATAGGCATCTGCAATATTTAAGGCATACATAAATCCTGAGCAGGCTGCGTTTACATCAAAAGCAATTGCATTTACCGCGCCAATACCTGCCTGAACTTCACAGGCAGTAGAAGGAGTAACATAATCTCCTGTTATGGTTCCAACAATGATCAGATCAATTTCATCCGCTTTTACACCTGCATTCTTCATGGCACGAATACTTGCTTCAATGGCCATGGAAGAAGTTGTTTCTGTTTTAGCCAGTTTCCGCTCCCGGATACCCGTTCTGGAAAAAATCCAGTCATCTGAGGTGTCCATATACCCGGATAAATCCTGGTTGGTTATTGTAGTGCCAGGAAGAAAACTCCCTGTTCCGATAATTCCTGTTATCATATATACTCCTGCCTGCCTGTTTTTCAGGCTCAGATATAGTTTCCTTTAAAAAATTTTTTATTCTTTATGAAAATTCCTGCATAATATCATGCACAGTTTCCAGCTTTTGGGCTCGATATGCATTGGTTCCGCAAAAAAGCAATGCATTTTCAGTATTCCCAGTCACAGCATTTACCAGTGCCTGGGTGATACAATATGGGGTTTCCCCTGGGCTGCAGGTGCTTACGCAACTGTGGCATTTACCATGGGGTACTTTACCTTCTTTTGTTTTTTCTATAAAAGAATTATGTATTGCTCTGCCAGGCATGCCTACCGGACTTTTTACAATCACAATATCTTCTTTTTTTGCATGAATATAGGTTTCTTTATAGTCAAGAGGTGCATCACATTCAAAGGTGGTCACAAAACGTGTTGCCATCTGGACTCCTGAAGCTCCCATTGAAAGATAGTGTTCCATATCTTCTCTTGTATAGATACCGCCTGCCACAACTACAGGAATTTCTTTCTGAAGGCGGCTTCCATAAGAATTCACACAATCTATGATTTTTACGATTTCACTGTCGTAGTCAAGAGTGTCCAGATTCATAAGATCTTCATGGGTAAATCCAAGATGTCCCCCTGCCTTTGGACCTTCGATTACTACCATATCAGGTAGAAAATTATATTTTTTAAGCCAGTATTTACAGATCACTTCTGCGGATTTTGCAGATGAAACAATAGGAACAGCTTTTGTCCTGGTTCCCATGGTCCATTTTGGAAGATCTACCGGAAGTCCGGCTCCTGAAATAATTAAATCTGCGCCTGCTGCCACCGCTGCTTTCACATATTCACTGTACTGAAGGGATGCGACCATAATATTGACACCCACA
>Ga0302288_1002746_pt1 | contig 10110 bp, 5 predicted proteins | sample III_Fen_N1_1_FD_194549 | JGI IMG/M metagenome (GOLD analysis project Ga0302288, IMG submission 194549) | Peat permafrost microbial communities from Stordalen Mire near Abisko, Sweden - III_Fen_N1_1 | ecosystem: Environmental > Terrestrial > Soil > Wetlands > Permafrost | place: Sweden: Abisko...
TGATGTAGATATCCCCGAAATTGGAAGATATTTATACTCAGAGCGTGCTAAAATTGAATGCTTCGCAATCGCAAAGCCCTGTTTTAATTTTGGGGACCTCGACCATGAAATTAAAATCTCAAATTAAAAAATAAAAATTTAAACTGTATGAAAGTCTGTTTTATAATGTATCCCTGGGAGAGTATTAAACCAAAACAGGATTCAACTATTCGATTAGTACACGAATGTGCAACCCGAGGTCATGATGTTGCCATAACAACGCCGCAAAATCTGATGATCCGGGATAGTGTTACATTAAGTGATTGCAAGACAATTGTGAATGGTCAAAAAATACATAAAGGTATGACTAAATTTCATTTTAATGTTCAGTTTGAAAACGGTATGCGCGCGTTAAAAGACTTTGATGTAATTTTTATGCGCGATAATCCTCCATTGGATCCTTTTGTACTTAATTTTCTTGATTCAGTTAAAGATGAGGCTTTTATTGTAAATGCTGTTAATGGTTTACGGGAAGCCAACAATAAAATCTATACTGCAGCCTATTACGACCCTGAAAAGGAGATTATACCAACTACACATGTGTCAAAGAACATCGATTATTTGCTTGGTATCATTCAGCAATCGGATAAAGATAAAATGATTATGAAGCCATTGGATGGTTATGGTGGTCGCGGAGTAATCATCGTTGAAAAATCAGCAAAGGATAATATTCGGTCACTTCTCGAATTTTATATTAATAAATCGAAGGGTGAGTCAAATTATGTTATTTTACAGGAATATGTCGAAGGGGCTGAAAATGGCAATGTAAGAGTACTAATGCTTAACGGTAAGCCGATTGGCGCTTTACGCAGAAAACCAGCAAAGGGTGATATGCGATCAAACATCTCAGCGGGCGGAAGTGTAGAGCGATATAAACTCACAAAGAAAGACAGATTGCTATGTGACGTAATCGGGAAAAAACTGGTCAAAGATGGTATTTATTTTGCCGGTTTGGATATCATAAGCGGCAAATTAATCGAAATCAATGTTCTAAGCCCGGGAACAATTGCAGATATCAACAAACTGAATAATGTTAAACTTCAGATCGAAATTGTTGATTACCTGGAAACGGCAGTTTCAGAAATTGCATTACAAAAAGAGAATTTCAGACCAGAGAACATCTATGAAGATCAACAAAATTGAGATTAGCGATATTATCAAAAATATTGAGCAGGAAAAAATATTTGAAGCTACATCATCTGATGGCGGTTTTACAATTAAAATCAGTGTTGTCCGGTAAAACCGGGATTAAGTAATTTTTGTGTTTAAACTCTCTGATAATCAGAGATGGTTTTTCCGTTTTTTAAAAGTAAGCCCCCTCAATTTCGGGAAAGAGCGTATTTTGATATTTTACCTTGTATTCGGCTATTAAGTCTCTCCAACACTTTTCCGGATCTTCTAAAAAATTAAAAATATTGATATAGTTCATCAGGTGCTGTCTGATAATGGATACCATGTTTGAAAAAGCCCATTGGCGCTTGATTTTACTCTTTATTAGGGTTATCAACAAGTTGGCAAGCATTACAGACCATATTTGTATCACTATTGCATTTTCGTTGTCGCCTAAAAAATACTTAAGTGGAAAGTTCTGCTTGAGTTGCTTAAACAATAGTTCAATCTGCCATCTGCGCTTGTATATCAGTGCAATTTTTTCCGCTGTCAGTTCAAAATTATTGGTAATGAACTCAAATAACCGTTCGTTTTCGCTGTCCCAATACGCTATACGCCTGGCTTTGTGTTTTTCCTTTTTATTTTCGCCATAGTACAACACTATTTCCTCGTCCTTTAGCACGCCGGAATCGGCATCATCGGGTATTTCATATTCCTGATTGGCTTGATAAATAGCGTTGCCTTTCAACCTGGTCACATACCAGATCGAACAGGATGTAAACTTCTCATATTGGGCATAATCAACATACCCTTTATCGAAGGTTATGATTGATCCCTTGGGCAAAAGATGAACTTCTTTTAAAAACGTGTGGTCATGACGGACTGCTTCGCTGTAGCGAATCAGGTAAGGAATGTTTTCATCGGCTTTTATTATGGTGTGAGCCTTTATACCACCTTTTTTCTTTCCCTCTTTGGGATTGCGCCCCACTCCTTTTAAAATGTCTTTAAACAGGCTTATAGTTGTGGAATCCATAATGTAGAGCCTTTTCATGTCAGCATCACTCAGTCGGCTGTCCGCTAAACCTGAAGCGTATCGCTGATAAACATCTGCGTATATTTCACCGAAGACCTTGCTGTTACGCCGTTGATTGGCTTCTGATAAAGTCGAACGCCTTACAATGTAAGACAATCCTAAATGGGATAACCTGTTGGCGTTAGCCAACAATCCCAACACCACTTCACGGATAGAATGGAAGCCTTCAAAAGCCACAAAAAGCATCACCACAATGTGATTGTAGGTGGAAAACTTCTTGACATACCTATCCGAATCATTTTGCTTTGAGATCGCTCTTATTTTACCCTTATCTAAAAACATTATCAGTTGGCTGAGAATTGGCTGTCCGCTAAAATTTGTACTTTTACCCATGGTTACATTTTTGTTTTGTCGTAATTACAAAGGTAACCATCAGGGGTTGGTCTTCTTTGACCAACCCTATTTTATATTTTTACCGGACAACAGTGAATTAAAATAGCGAAATATGTCCCTTATTGTTGTACTGCCATGCATAGTGGCAGCAGTTTGAGGCAAGAATTGCATAAGAAAATCGCGTTTAACGATTATCAACGCTGGTATGAGGAAGACCCGTTTACCGATGACTTTATAAAATCAATGCCTATTACAATTGTTGGGAATGATTCGCGTTTTGAGTATGACCTGAACCGTAAACCCAATGAATGTGTTTATGACGAAGCATGGGGTAAACCGATCTGGAAGAAAAAGTTGGCGATTCATGAAATCAACATTGGCAAACAAAAGCATTCAAATTATTTTAAAGTATTACATGCCCTTATTTCAAAGCTTGAGGCATTATTCGGTGGTTGTATCGTCTACGATATCCATTCCTACAATTATAAAAGATGGGATCGCGAGGTGCCGCTCTTCAATATTGGTACCGAGAAAATCGATTTAGAGGTACATGGCGAAACGGTTAAAAACTGGCTCAACGAATTAAATAGCATTGTTTTGCCTGACATTAAAAATTGCGCGGTTACAAATGATGTTTTTTTTGGTAATGGTTATAACCTGGAGTATATTACATCCCATTTTGGAAAAACGCTGGTACTCGCTACAGAAATAAAGAAGGTCTATTGTGATGAATTAACCGGAAATCCTTTTCCCAAGATCATCCAAAAACTCCAGCAATTTCTGAAAATTGCTATTTTAAACAATACAAATACTTTTTGCCGGAAACTTGAAAAATGGAATCATTTTTCAAATATCAGTTTACTGGACAAAAATATCAATGAGAATCTGCTAAAAACCGACAAGCAGATTTATAACCTGTTGAAAAATATAGAGCTGTTGGCAGTAGTCAATCCGATTAATACAAGCATTGAAAAAAATAAGTTTTTCAAAAGTAAATTTTCAAAGATTCCGAATTTCAGATATAATCCTATTAGTATTAATTCCTTTAATATAAAGCAAAGCTTGTTCAGTGTACCACTTCAGGATATACAAGATGTCTCAATCAGAAATTTATACAAGGCAGTAGTTAATAGCTATTTCGATAAGATCGATATGATTAGCTCATTAAATACTGACAAATTTTTGTATAATTCACTTCGTTACTTTGGAAGACCATCGAAAAAAGATTTACAAAATGCCTCTTACATTTTGCTCTTACCTGATATTCCTGACGAAGCAAAAAAACAACCTGTTTACGATGCAAAAACTGCAATGGTCAGCTTTAAAGATGAAATGGATGATTATGGCATTGAAGCGAAAATTGAACTGAGCAATATGGTCATTTCGCAGGTGATGGTATTAAACTCTAAAAAGAGCATACTTTTTCAGCCACAGGCAATTTTTAAGCGTAAGGAGCTTCAGGCATTAATCGAACATGAAATTGGAATCCATATGGTAACAACGATGAATTCAAATCGTCAGAAATTGAAAATATTCAATTTAGGATTACCTGTCAATACTTTGACTCAAGAGGGGCTGGCGATCCTGGTTGAATATTTAAGCGGGAACATTACTTTACACCGGCTGAAAAAAATTGCTCTTCGCGTCATTATTGTTGATATGATGTGCAGCGGAGCAGATTTTATCGAATGTTTTAACTTATTAAGAAATGATTATAATGTTGAGCAAAATAATGCTTTTAATACAGTTACCAGAGTTTTCCGCGGTGGCGGATTTACCAAAGATTATTTGTATCTGAGTGGATTTGTTCAGATGCTCCGTTTTTGGGAGGAGCAACATGATTTAGTTCCGTTGTTGGTTGGAAAAACATCATTGTTATTTTACAATACTATTGAAGAAATGATTGGCAGGGATATGATTTCGCCGCCAAAATTTGTCACAAAAAGTATTCTAAAACCAAAAACAGAACAAAATAATTCGATTTACAGCTACATTTTGAGTGGTTTGAAATAAAATTGGTGATGGATGATTCCATAATTTTGGAGTGGCAATCCTGTTTTTAATGGATTATATATCAGCGACTCACCATTTTCTTTGTGAAGCATGTTGATTTTTGAATTGATTTCTATATCTTAGTACATGACAAAAATACACAATGATTTGATATTCAATAATATATGTTGATAACTTGGTGATAACTATTATCAAATTGTCAATATAAAACCCTGGTATTTAGTATTTTAGGAGAAAACCACTACGTATGACTCCAGGACACGTGAACACCAGGGTTGAGAGTAAAAATAGTATTTTATTCACAACATTATCGCAAATATTTGGGGACAAAATGAATTTGGCCCGAATAAAGTTCTTTGGCTTATTTATTTGTGCTCTTTGCAGGGTTCAAACTGTTTGCTTTGAAAAACTGGCTGCCAGTTTCGATGCAGACGTTAGGGTTGATTCTTCTTTACGCAGGATACAACGATTTATGTCAGACTATCTGCTTGATACGAACCTTATAGCTCGCTTTGCGTTCGCATTGCTTCCACATAAGCCGCCTTATCGTCTGGCATTAGATAGAACAAATTGGAAGTTTGGATCGACTAACATTAATGTTTTGGTTCTCGCAATTGTTTATCAGGGTGTTGCCTTCCCTGTATTGTTCAAGATGATGCCAAAATTTGGTAATTCATCCACCAATGAGCGTATTGAACTGATACAACGCTATATTGATTTGTTTGGCATTCAAACAATTGATTGTTTGCTGGCAGACAGAGAGTTTATTGGCAATCATTGGTTGGCGTATCTCAATTTCAATAAGATTAGATACCATATCAGAATTCGAGAGAATTTTTGGGTTATTATTCCAAAAAATGGACATCTCGTAAAGGCGGCATGGTTATTTAACCACTTAAAGATCAATCAATATGAGTTTCGTCATGGAATCGTTTATGTCAATGGAGAACTATGTTATTTATCTGCTTCGAAAGTCAAAAACAAACAAGGTATACCAGAACTTCAGATCATCGTTTCATTCAACAAACCAGATGAGGCTCAATCAGTATACAAAGAACGTTGGCAAATAGAAACCGCATTTAAAGCACTGAAAACAAGCGGATTTAATATTGAAGACACACATTTGACTGATATTGACAGAATTAATAAGCTCTTTGCATTAGTATTGATCGCTTTTGTTTGGGCCTACAAGGTTGGAATATTCTTAGATTCTCTTCGCCCAATCAAGATCAAAAAGCATGGGAGAAGAGCCCAAAGTTTATTCAAATACGGATTAACACATCTTGCAAATGTGCTGTCATTTAATGATATAGATAAATTTAGTCAATGCTGTAAATTTTTGTCATGTACTTAGCTATTTTTTATAAAAAAATCAACCTAAATTAATTCTCAATGTAGCGAATAATTTACCTGTTGTGAAGTCACGATACGATCGTGAATAATTAATTATTTTACACAAAAAGAGTAAAAGAATCTTTATTTCGTATTATTAATGTATTTTTGTTACCACAAAGACCATGAGCGGTTTGGCTTGTATCAAATGGATCATGGAAAAAAAAGAAACTATTACACCAATAACCGGGTAGATTCATGGAAAAAATTTTGATAATCGACGATAACAAGTTGATTCGTAAAAGCTTAAAAGAGACGCTCAGTAAGGTAGGATATACAATTATTGAGGCAGAAGATGGTGAATCGGGTTTAGTGCTTGTTCGTTCAGAACATCCTGATCTGGTGATTACAGACTTCCAAATGCCTGGAATTGACGGTCTGGAAGTCCTTGCCGAAATACGTAAACTAAATATTGCACTTCCTGTCGTATTACTTACGGCCTTTGGAGATGTTGTATTGACGATCAAATCCATTCAGCTTGGCGCTTTCGACTTTCTTGAAAAACCAATTGATCCCTATCAACTAAAATCAACCATCCAGCTTGCCTTAAATTCGGTCAAGGTGAGCAATAGTCTGAACGAAGTACTTCACGAGGATGTGTCGAGTGAGAGTATGCTCGAAGACAATATTCTTGTTGGTAAGACAATTCAGATGAAGGAAATCTTCAAAAATATTGGACGCATTTCGCTAAATAAAGTGAATGTGTTGATACAAGGCGAAACTGGTACTGGTAAGGAATTGATTGCGAGATTAGTTCATTATTCAGGAATTACAAGTAATCAACCGTTAGTTATTGTGAATTGCAGCGCCCTGACTGAAACGCTTCTCGAAAGCGAACTTTTTGGTCATGTTAAAGGCTCATTTACAGGTTCTATCCGTGATAAAAAAGGAAAATTTGAATTAGCTGGCGAAGGTTCCATCTTTCTTGATGAAATTTCGGAGATATCGCTCAATACACAGGTTAAATTATTGCGGGTAATTCAGGAATTAGAGTTTGAACGTGTTGGTGGAGAAGAGACGATTCCTATGAAAGCACGCATTATTGCTGCTACTAACCGCAATCTTGAAGAACTAATTAAAGAGGGAAAATTCAGGGAAGATTTATATTACAGGTTAAAGGTTTTCACAATCGATCTTCCGCCGTTGCGTGAGCGTAAAGATGACATTCGTGATCTTGTGATCCATTTTCTGCACAAATTGAATAAACGGTTCAATAAAAATGTTGTGAAAATTGGTGATGGCGTTATAGAGATGTTGAAGGCCCACGAGTGGTACGGAAACGTTCGTGAACTTGAGAATACCATTTTGCAGGCAATTGTGATGTCGAAAAGTGACGTGCTTGAGAAAGAAAATATCACACTAAATACCAGGCAACATCAGGATGTTCCGGCTAAGATTGAGATTCCAATTTACCGCTCACTGGCTGAACTTGAGAAATACCATATCAAGCGAATACTTGATGAGGTGAACTGGAATAAACTTGAAGCTTCACATATTCTTGATATTACACGTCCAACTTTGAATGCCAAAATTGAAAAGTATAGTCTTACGAGAGGCTGATCGATGATGTCTGTACCCTTGAAGCGGTTGCAAACCCTTCAAGAGGTAATTTAGTAAATCATTAAAAACGATTGCCATCCCGAAATCTCGGGGTGGCAATCGTTTTTTTAATAAACAGGTAAAGCAAATTTACTGGGTTATTGGCTTAACTGATCTTCGATTCTGATATAATACTTTCATCCAAAAACCGCTTCAAGGGTTTTAAGTCGCTTGAAGGACTTAGAATTTCTTCGGGGGAAAACTCATCACTTTCGTTTTACACGCACCACATAAGCCTCAGCAAATCCTTTACTTATAAGCTTTGGTAGGAATGCAATCGCCTCTACACGACCAGGGAATCCGCTTATTCGTACTTTATAATATTCACCTTCAAATACAACGTCAATCGGAAGATCGGTTGTTTTGCGAAGTTTCCTTTTTGCATCGTCTGCATTTTCCTGACCGATAAAAGCACCTACCTGAATTACCGCACTGTATTTCTTATCATCAAACTGATTGTCGTCTGTGTAATAATTTTCCGGATTAAGATATGCTTCAGGGAATCCGGCCTGGGCAAGTTTGTCGATAAGGATGTCGGATTCTTCTTTTCCTGACAAAGCAGATATTAGAAGTTTATTCGTTCCATTTTCGGTTACAATTGTTACCGTACGTCCTATTGCTTTGCTGATTCTTTCCCGTGTATCCAGTGCTTCGATTGAATCCTTGATAGTCAGGATCTGAATTACAGGAACAGTCGATTCCGTGGAAGTAGCTGTACCATGTGTAATAACTACTTTTGACGGCTCAACTTTATTCCCAATAATTGGTTGTACAACAATCACTTCTTCTTGTCTCTTTAGAATAACAGGTTTTTCAGCTGATGGGGTTTCTTTTTTGGCTTCAATTGGTTTTAATGTGACATCAGTTGCCGCTTTTTGAGGAACGACAGGCTTTTCAACTGATGGAGTAACCTTATTATCCGTTATTGGTTGCACTGCGGTTGCATCTTTTTGTTTCTGTGGAACAACCGGTTTTTCGGATTCAAGATTTATCCTGAAATTATTTCTTTCCATTTCAGTCGCAAACAGGCGGGCACTTTCGCGTGAAGCAAATCCAGGGATCCGCATTTTGTAAAGGCCATTTGAATAGATAATAATAACCCGATGGCCAGTCCGCAACGCCAATTCTTTCTGGGCATTTAAAGCATCTGCTTCATTCAGATATTCTCCAACCTGAAGTGCTGTATTTGGCTTGATAACCGGGATATACGATACCGGGAATCCTATTTTTGCCAGCGTTGTTGCAAACTGACGGGCAAGATCGCGATTTGCATAGCCCGAGATCCGCACTTTGTGGAATCCATTTTCGTAAACAATAATGGTCGGTTTTCCGGTGAGCTCCTCGAGTCTCTTACGTGCTACAAATGCTTTCTCCTTATCTTTGAATGCCCCAATCTGAAGTACATCACCTTCATAATCAATGATTGAAGATTTGATAACATACTGATCAGGAACTTCAGCTAAGGCTATATCTTGTTGCAGGGAGTCCACAATTACAGGTTCTACTGAAGGAATATCTTTTACTGTATCAGTCACCTGTACTATGGCAGGACTCAATCTGAAATCTAAACCTTCAACGATATCACCATCAAACGAATGTGATATATTAATCGGGATCAATTCCGGTTCAGATACCATGTTTATTTTCTTAAGCTGTTCAGCATCAACACGAACAATGTATTTGCCTGGTTTCAGTCCAAGATAACTGTAATAACCGTCAGATTCGGTCAGAACGCGGGCTGCACGAGTTCCATCTGCACGATAGACGCAAACCAAAATCCGACCCTGACCTTTATCTCCATTGGAAACAGTTCCAGTCGCTTCTCCCATCACCGAAATCGGAACTTCAATGTTTTTAAATTGATTTGGATCAATCATCACCTTCATAGTCAGGTTATGCATCTGCCACGAGATATTGTCGAAGCTGTTTTTATCAAGTTCCAGTAAATAACTCGTATAAGGTATGAGATCCAAAATCCGGATCGTGGTGTCTTTTTCGTTTCGAATGATAGTTCCGCCATTAATTCTGAATTGCAAACCCTCAGCTCTTGGTTCACCTTTATCGCGCTTGCCATTGCCATCGACATCGAGGAAGGGGAGAAGAGTTATTGCTCCTTTACCTACGTTGGTACGATTATTTGTCCCAAGGTAATGTGTCTTTCTATCGTATAGTAAACTACCCCTGGCATGTTCCGTCAAGGTAGCCTGATCATTGGAATTCCGAACCGAAAATCCGGTCTGTGCAAATGTAAGATCGTAACGGAATCCTAATTCTGCGCTTCTTGTTTTACTATTGAAGTTTTGTTCGTATGAAAGATTTAAATAACCATGTTTAAAAATTGGCTTTTCAAAGTTCGCTTTGGCCGAAATAAACTCATTTGTGGTGTATCTGTAGTTCGTTTGTGGTGTAAATGTAATGCGACCCGGTAACCGGAATGAGAGGGATAAATCGCTGTAAAAATTAGGATTAGTCCGGTCTATGAATGTGCCGTGTGTGGTAAGGTTGGTGCTGACGCCAAAAACTGAACCTGA
>Ga0302288_1002748_pt1 | contig 10104 bp, 7 predicted proteins | sample III_Fen_N1_1_FD_194549 | JGI IMG/M metagenome (GOLD analysis project Ga0302288, IMG submission 194549) | Peat permafrost microbial communities from Stordalen Mire near Abisko, Sweden - III_Fen_N1_1 | ecosystem: Environmental > Terrestrial > Soil > Wetlands > Permafrost | place: Sweden: Abisko...
TATAATATCTTCCGTCACTGATTGTCAGATTGCTGATAACCACTTCTCTGTTATTATTTAAAATAGCCTTTTTAAAGGGATAGTAAACCGGTTCCTGAATCAGAACACGGTCTCCCTCTTTCGTCAATGCACGTATGACAGCTACTATGGCAAAAATGACTCCCGGAGTTTTTATCAGCCACTCTTTTTCAACCTGCCAGTTAAAGTGCGTAAGATACCATTTTGAAAGAACCTCAAAATAGTCTTCTTTGCTCTCACTATAACCAAAAATACCATGAGATACACTTTCACTAAGTCTCTCTAAAATGCCTGGTGCCGTCCGAAAATCCATATCCGCCAACCATAAAGGCAACACCTCTGCAGACTTTTTATATTTCTCTTTAAAATCATATTTTGTGGAATTTGTATTTGTCCTATCAATAATTTCATCAAACTGGTTCACGCGGGTTCCTCCGTTTTTATATCATACTAATTCTATATGATATGTATGGATATTATAAAACACCCGGCTTTCTCTGTCAAGATAGATTGTTTTCTATTTTATTCCGTTTGATTATTTTCCATTTTAATCAGTTTGATTGTTTTCTATTTTAATCTGCTTCATCTCTGTTCACATCGGTTTCTTCATAATTTTCAGCAAATACATTTTCTGTAATTAGTTCAGCACTAATATCACTTGGTTCAAAACGGTAAACAACTTTCAACAGGATTGGGGTAATGATGGTAGTAATTACCACCACCACGATAACAGGCCCAATAAAAGCCTTTCCCATAAGCCCCATGGTTGCGCCTTTAGCTGCAACAATCAGTGCTACTTCACCTCTGGAAATCATTCCAAATCCAATTCGAACACTTTGATAATTTTTATATCTGCAGACCTTAGCTCCAATTCCGCAGCCAACCACTTTACTTAGAATTGCAACAATAACAAGAATCACTGAAAACCAAATAATATCGCCGCTCATCTTTGGAATAACAACCTTAAGACCTATACTTGCAAAGAAAATAGGTGAAAGAAATAAATAAGATAGTACATCGAATTTTGAGGCTAGGTTCGTAGATTTTGCAGTCATGGATATAATCAGACCTGCTATAAAAGCTCCTGTAATATCTGCCACACCAAAAAAATGTTCTGCACAATATGCCATTAAAAGACAGAAAACAAAAGCTATGATGCTATGACGACGAAGCAGATCGGGAGCATTATCACTCCATTTTTTATAAAATTTATAGAAAATATAGCCTGCCACTGCAGCAAATACGAAAAATGCAGCAATTTTCAGCAATACGATTCCTACATTAATTGAAGTGTCTGCCATACTGGTTATGATTGTTAATGCAATTATACCAATTACATCATCAATAATAGCTGCCCCGAGAATAGCACTTCCAGATCTCGTTTTTAACTTGCCAAGTTCTTTTAAGGTTTCTACTGTGATGCTCACAGACGTAGCCGTTAAAATAACTCCAATAAAAACATTCTGCAAAAAGATAGGGCTGGTTGCATCAGAAACTATTTTGCCTGGCTGGTTAAATAACATAGCCACAAAATATCCGCCTATCAATGGAACGATAACTCCTACCATGGCAATTATGAAGGAAGCTTTTCCACTTTTCTTAAGTTCCTGAACGTCTGTCTCCAGTCCTGCGCAGAACATCAACACAATAACACCGATTTCAGCACCTGACTGTATAAAAGGCGTTTCCTGTATGATATTTAAGCATGCCGGTCCAAAAATCAGTCCCGCCAGCAATGCTCCAACTACCTGAGGCATATGGAATCTCTTGGTAATTAGTCCCATCACTTTTGTACTTAACAAAATAATTGCAAGATCCAGAATAAATTGATAACTGTCCATTTGATATACCTTCTTTCATAATCTCAGTTCTATTTTGATCATAAAATCTACACTCATTATTTATGAAGCCACATTTCTTACCCAGGTTGCAGCAATGCACCGATTGCTACTTTATATTGTATAGTATACTCCGTTTTTGAAATCGCATCTTATTTTTTCTGCGCTTTTTAATGCGTTTTTAATTTATTTTTAATACGTTATTATCAACTAACCTTGATAATCTCGGGCTTATCAGAATTTTTAATTATTCTGGATTTATAGATTACATATAATGGAATTGTAACAAAAAGCATTCCCCCCACAATGTTTCCAAGTGTTACCGGAATCAGATTATGGGTTAAAATATCCATACTTTTCAGGCTTTCAATCTGCGCACTTGTTATCCCATAAGTATCCATAGCCTTTTGGGTATAAACCGGATTAAAGGATGCAAAAATTCCCGCTGAAATATAATACATATTTGCCACGCAATGCTCATAACCACCAATTACAAATACAAATATGGGGAAAAAGATTAATGCAATTTTACCGGTTATATCTTTTGCGGCTGCTGCCATAAGAACCGCCACGCAAACCAGAATATTACATAATATTCCGGAAGAAAAAGCTTCCCAGAAATGTAGTCCCACTTTACCGCAGGCTACTTTTATTGTATAGGCACCTAGCAGACCCTCTGTATAATGAAACTGGCCGCTGGTTGAAACCAGCATGGCTATAATTAGTCCACCAATCAGATTACTCAAATACACAACTGCCAAAGTTGGAAATATTGAAAGGAAGGAATATCGCCTGTCCAATGTGCCAAAGACCATCATACAGTCACCCGTAAAAAGTTCCCCTCCAATAAAAACTATCATAATCAGACCTACCGGGAAAATACATCCGGCCAGAGTTTTTGCCAGACCCACGTTTGTGATGGCATGTGTTGCCATATTGCTGCTGGCAGCTCCAATAGCCACGAAAGCACCAGCCAGGATGCCTAACATTATCATCTTTAACAGAGGTTTTTCTTTCTTAAAAGAATAATTGTTTACAATTGCATTCATATCAAATTCATAGGTTTTCATTCTAACACCACTTTCTGTAACTTTTAAAGTTTGCCATTTACGCTCTAAGTACTTCAATTATGCCGATTTTACTGGGTTTACCCACTTTTATGGCATAACCATGTAAGTGTATCAGAAGAGTACCTTTTGAAAAAATATAAAAGCAACATGTGGATATATAGAAATACATATCTCTAAAAAGTGTGTATTTGCTATGCTTGTGAGTTTTTTAAAGATTAATCTTTCCAGGCATAAAAAAAGGAGGCTGATTGGGTCAGCCCCCTTGCTGTCAAAATGATAAGATTTTATATTTATTTTCAGATGATATACTGTCAGGGAAAATTTGTCAACTTGGTTTTATAGTTTTATAACTTTGTTTTACTGATTGCTGAACATTTTCTGGGTTTACCATTTTCCGAACATTCTTCTGGACAACCGGATATTCTTAATCATATTGTTTCGAAGAAACTCCTGATTTTGACTCATATACTTTTCTCTGGAAAATCTCATCCAACTTTGTAAATTTATAGTCTTTACGGTAAATCAGAACATCCTTATAAGAGTTATTTTCCACATTGCAGGCCCTCTGTGTGAGAGAGTAGATATCCAGATATCTTTCCGGAATTGGTGAAACCCACATATAGGTGGAGGGAACCGTTGTCAGAAGGTCAAACTGACTACCTCGCTCATAAACGTATATTTTTCGCTTGTTTTCATGACTTTGGATCAGACTGTTATTTTTTTCAGAAGATACATATGGTATTTCCGTATCACCATGGGATATCTCAATATAAGCTTCCAGCTGCTGGGCATAAATTGTTTTTTCCTGAGCTAAAGGATGACGTTTGGACATAACCGCAAGATATTCGAATTGCCAGATATGTTCATGGTCGATTTTTTTATTGGCGAGATAGTCCATAAAATAATTTTCATATATGGACTGGTATCTGACAACTCCCAGATTAAATTTTCCATCGGCAACATCCTGAATGGTCTGCATGGAATTGGTTTCTCTGATAGTTATATTAAAACACTCTTCCGTTTCAATTTCAGCCACAAATTCCAGGAAGCCATTGGCAATGTAACTGCCTCTGGGTATGGATACCCGAAAACTGTTATCCGCAATGTCTGCTCTCTGGGATAATCTTTCCATCTCGTTTAACTGTTCTATGATATTTCCTGCATAAGTTAAAAAAGACCTGCCTCTTTCCGTTGGAACCATACCTGTTATAGTTCGTTCGAAAATCATATATCCCAGTGTGTTCTCAAGTTCCTTCATGCATTTGCTAAGATTAGGCTGCGCCATATAAAGGTTCTGGGCTGCCTTGGTGAGTGATCCTGTGTGTTCGATTTCAAGGGCATATTTAAAAAATAAAGTATTCATTTTTATTTAACCTTTCTCGTTTGGTTCACGGGAAGCTGCCGTATTATCTCTTGTATCCTTTTGCTCCTCCCAGAGATGACTGGCTAAGGATGTTGGTATCAAAGGAATAAGTAACTTTTTCTTCTTCTCTCATTCTTTTAATCGCCAGCTTAATGAGTCTGTCCAGTAGTTCTTTATAGGGTACCCCAATAGGTTCCCACAGGTAAAAGGCCAGGGAGCCCGGAATGGTGTTTATTTCGTTCAGATACCATGTTCCATTTTCTTCATCAATCATAAAATCAATTCTGGAAACGCCGTTACAGCCCAGACATTTAAAAGCTTTTACTGCTGCTTCCTGAATCTGTTTTTTTAATTCGGGAGAAATGTCAGCCGGTATTTTTCGCTGTACGCTTGCCATCCCTTTACTGCTTCCCTTACTACCACTTGCATATTTATCTTTATAACTTAAGATATCTTCTGTGTGGAAGGGTTCTTCTACTTCGGAGGCTGATGCATCTTCCACATCACCCAGTACAGAACAGTTAATCTCTTTTAATTTACTAATAGCATGTTCTACCAGTATTTTATCAGCAAACAGAAAAGCCTGTTCAATTGATTCTGTCAGTTGCTCTCTGTTTTTGGCTACACTGATTCCCACGCTGGAACCAAGATTAATAGGTTTTACAATAACAGGATAAGATTCTGCTTTTTCAATTTTATCCAGCAGTGCTTCCATATCACGACAATCTTTTGCAATAAAGCATAAGCAGTCAAGTACAGGAATCTTATTATCCTTTAATACCGTCTTCATCACATATTTGTCCATACCAATTGCAGAAGATAATACATCACACCCTACAAATGGAATCCCCAGTGTTTTCAGGTAACCCTGAAGGGCACCATCTTCCACATTGGTTCCATGTACTATGGGAAATGCTACATCAAATTCAACAGCCGGATTCTTACCAAATCTTCTTGCCGGGTAATTTACCAGCAGTTTCCTGCCGTTTTCGTTGGTCATAATGACCTTCTGACTGTTTTTTAGTAAGGTATTAATGTTTTTATATGCACTGATATCTCCAATATTTTCACCGATAAACATTTCACTATTACGGGTAAAATACACAGGTATAATATCATATTTTTCTTTGTCCATGTTTCCGATAGCCTGAATTCCTGAAATAACGGAGACTTCATGTTCTACGCTTTTTCCACCAAATATTACTGCAACTCTTATTTTCATTCTTGTTCCCTTGTCCTTCACTTTTTAATCAGTAAGGTTGAATTGGTTTTCTTCAATCTTTTATATTTAATAATTGTCTGGCAAATCATTCTCCAGCAAAATTATCTTTCTATCTTCACTTGCAACTGTATATGCATGATTCATGGCATCCTGTAAAGAATCTGCTATATAAAGTCTGCCGCTGTTAAATCCTGCATCTAAAACTCCCTTTGCGATGCTTTCTGTCTGCTTCTTACCCACCAGGATTATATTATCGCACACTGCAGCCGCCTGTTTTCCAAAAGCATAATTATACTCATTTTCTTTTGTACCAAGTTCAATCATTCCGGGAGTAACCAGAATCTTAGTCTCCGAAAACATTGCCAGCGTATCTAGTGCCGCTTTTGCCCCTACAGGATTGGAATTATAAGCATCGTCAATAATAGTCAGATTATTTCTTTCAATTAACTGTAACCGGTGTTCTACGGGGGTAAGTTTTCTCACTGGAAGAATAAGATCTTCAAGTGGAATATTCAGGGTATTTGCCACGGCAATTGCACCCATAACATTAATTACGTTATGGCTGCCAATAAGCTTTGTGGTAAACTCTCTGCTTTCGCCACTAGGCGCAGTTACTTCAAAGACTGTTCCTTTCCTTGTGACATTCTTTATTTCTCCGTAATAGCCTGTTTCACTTGCCTGTGTGCTGTAGGAAATGGTGTTGGAATATTTTTTATATCCGGTTATATATTCATTATCATAATTCAGGAACAGAGAACCATTTTCTTTTAAACTGTCTGCCAGTTCATATTTGGTTTTTAACACATTCTCTATATTCAGAAAAGACTCCAGGTGCTGGGGTCCAATGGAAGTGATAATTCCGTGGGTTGGATGAACAATGTCGCACAGTTCTTTTATATCACCCATATTTTTTGCTCCCATTTCACAGATAAAAATCTCATGCATAGGATTTAAATGCTCACGGATAGTTTTTACAACACCCATTGGAGTGTTGTAGCTTTCCGGAGTGGTCAGCACATTATATTTTGTTCTAAGAAGCGCGTCCAGATAAAACTTCACGCTTGTTTTTCCATAACTTCCGGTAACTCCAATAACACAAAGATCTGGCGAAGACTGAAGCATTTTTTTAGCATCATTTATAAAGTGGCGGTTTACACCTGCTTCTACTGGTTTATTGATGAAGTTGGACAAAACTATTTCAAACGGAACTACCGATGCCATAAGTCCAAGTAAAAATCCACCTGCTACATAGGATGGAACCAAAAATGCTACTACTATTATTACTGCACTCAGCAAAACCAAAGTGATAAACATCCGCTGTACACGTTTGGTATATACCAGTTTCTTTTTTGCCTTCTTTTTTTCTAAGGAAATAAAATAAAAAGAATTTAGAACCATGAATAAAATCAGGATCCCAAGGGTTATAAAATTACAGAAAAAAACCACCACCATACTCCATATAAAAATCAGAATACAGGAGGCGAATTTATTCCTATTCATGTTAATCCATTTTAAATGAATCTTTTCTTTATAGCCATTTAACTGAAACATGTGCATTCCGTAAATTACCTGGACTGTCACCGATATCAAATATGCAATACTGCAAACTATCATCATAATTTTCATATTAATCCTTTATATACCAAAAAAAGACTGCATTACTTTTTTAAAGATATATGGCTGATCTAAAAAAGAATAGTGGCCAGCTTTTTCTAAAGTCACAAGTCCTGCTTTTGGTATTAATTCCTCCATTTTTTTTCCATCTTTTAAAGGGGTAGCAGTATCGTCCATTCCCCAAATAAGAAGGGTTTCACAACCAATATTGGGAAGAAGCGGTGTCAGATCATCATTTACTGCTTTTACCATACATTGTTTCATCATAGGTGACGCACTTCTATAATCTTCAGATCCACTTTTATTTTTCAGCTGATCCAGTGCTTCGGGAAATATTGCATGGACAGGTTTTGAGGCAACTATTTTTTTCATGAACTTAAATGTCCTGATTTTTATTTTCTGCTTTGTTGTTTTTATGGGAACAATTCCAGCACTGTCCACTAACACCAACTTTTCCAGTAAAAAAGGAAGATTTTTACGATTTGCCATCCTAATGATAATTCTTCCACCATTAGAATGTCCAATCAGAGACACTTTATTGCAGTTCATCTCTTTTAAAAAATGAATCACAAAGTCCACATAACCTTCTACATCCCAGGCAGTGCGGGGTTCTTCGCTTTGACCAAATCCCGGCAAATCTAAGGAGATCACTTCATATCTGTCTGTGAGACTCTGAACTATTCCCTCATAAAGTGTGATGTTGGCTCCCCATCCCGGTAAAATCAGGATCATATCTCCTGCACCTGACCTGGTATAATTTATATTCAAATTATCTATCTGTATTTTCATCATAATTCCTCTGTTTTAAAATCACTATGTTTTATAATTATTAATGTTCATAATTCTTAATGTAATAATTTTCACAAGTACCTTTTTAATCTAAATATCGACGGTAATTATACCACATTTAAAAATATATGTCATTATCATATTTGACTCAGACAGGATGAATCCTATTGATTATCTGTAGTGCTGCTTTCTCATAAACAAAAAGAGAGTTCCGTTATACTATCCGGAACCCTATTTTTGTTTAATAAAAGGACCAGTCACAGCTATCCAATCGCTGTCACAAGTCCCTTATTAATTGAATCAATATAAATCTTCTTCGGTAAGTTCAGGTATCTGCTTTTCGGGCATGCATTGAAATATCTCTATAATTGGAAGCAGAATCAGTGCACACAATGCTCCATCACAGACAATCACATAAGCAGAAAGAAGGCTTCCATACAATAACAGCAATAATGGAATTCCCAGAAATCCGATTGTAACTGCCATAAGAACTGAAATAAATGGGTATCGTAAAATATAAGCCGTAATTTTATTTTCTCTGCCCTCTGCCATCATAAATCCTGCAAATAAAAGAGTTGGTACTGCCATTATATAAGCTCCATCTTTCAGAAATATTGCAAAAAGAAGGGTAGCCAGACCATTTATAAGCAAACAGATTACGTTAAACTCATTTTTAATTTTCCTTTTGTTTCCAAAAAGTTTTGTAGCTGCCAAAGCTATTAAAGCAGTAATGATAAGCTGGCTATAGAATAATATATCAAAATCCTTGCCCAGTTTCCAGAGTCTGGCAGGATCACCTTTTCCAGAGAAGCATTTTTTATATACGGCTGCATACTCCGAAGAGATTGGATATCCTATGGCAGTGATAACAGCAAACACTCCGATAATTACTGCTACCAGAATCCCTAAGGTCAGTAATATTTTTTTCAGACTTATTTTCTTTTCGAGGGCATACATTACCATAACAACCATGGAAAAAATAGCGGCAAGTACTGATAACACTCTGGTAAGTCTTCCGTCCAGCATCACAAGACTTCCTTTGAATAACGAGAAAAATACTGTATCGGAATCTCCTACCAGTTTGCTCAAATCTGAATTCGCAAAATATTTTACAAGATCCTGCTGTGCCGTTACCGTTTCATAGAAGGAATTATCTGCCAGCATATCTGTATTATCATACTCCATGTGATAACCTTCTTCACCATCTGCAAAAGCAAAGTTCAAACCCTGACATTCTGTGTATAAAAACAAAGTAAGATCCGTATCATTCTGCATATATTTGTAAATATTGGCTTCTATGGAATAGCCTGTCATATAGGACATGGCTTTTGCCGTTTCTTTGATTAATGCTGCATTATTCTCTGAGGTCTGAAATAAAATGGAAGCACCAGAGACACCTCTTGCTTCAAAATTATAAACAGCTGCTATCTTGTCTTTATAATCTACTGCATTTTCCAGGAAATATCTGCAGCCCTCCAACCCAATTTCTTCTGCATCTGTAAAAAGGAAATACATGCTATTGCTCATATTGATCTGGGTTGCAGTTCGAATTGCTTCAAGCATTCCCGCAACTGCAGTTCCATCATCTGCAGCACCGTTTCCAAGCCATGCATTGTCGTAATGAGAAACCAGAAGTATACCCTGATCTGCAAAGGGATTTTCCATTTTTACAAAATAGCTGGTTATGGGATAAGACGTACCATAATCAAGATCATAATAATATTTCATCTCATAAATAGCATAATCTCTGTAATTATCATATCCCGCTTTTTTTGCGATAGCCATAAAAGCTGCTTTTTTCTTTGCATCCGCTTTATTATAGGTATCTACTTTTTCTTCCAACGCTTTTTTTGTATCATATACAGTGGTATATTGCACATAATCGACACCCATGGAATCTAACTGCTGGGTAATATAATTACGAACCTTGGCAATGTTTTCCGTATTGGTTACTGCATGATTTTCAGCTGCGATTACATCCAGTTCTGAAGAAGCCCGCTGAATTACAGGTTCAGACATATCAACATTTTTTGAACCATCAATAATGGATTTTGAATAGTATGCTGCTCCTGCCAGTATCAGAAAAATAAGTGTATAACATAGTACTTTTTTTAACCTGTTCATCTGTTTTCCCCTTATAAAAAATGTTGAACAATAAGATTAAATATATTGTAATACCATATGGTAACA
>Ga0302288_1002752_pt1 | contig 10089 bp, 6 predicted proteins | sample III_Fen_N1_1_FD_194549 | JGI IMG/M metagenome (GOLD analysis project Ga0302288, IMG submission 194549) | Peat permafrost microbial communities from Stordalen Mire near Abisko, Sweden - III_Fen_N1_1 | ecosystem: Environmental > Terrestrial > Soil > Wetlands > Permafrost | place: Sweden: Abisko...
CGACCATAAGCAAATGGTGAAAGATGCCATAAAAATTCTTAGGGAAAAGGCTGCGGTTCAGCCGATAGGTGTAAATTTAATGCCTGAGAAATTTACTATACCACAACTGCAAACACTTTACGAAGCAATTTACGACCAACCTATGGATAAGCGAAATTTTAGAAAAAAAATGCAAAGTCTTGATTTTCTTGAGAAACTGAATGAAATAGATAAATCGGGTTCTAAAAAAGGAGCTTATTATTATCGATTTAAGGATGAAAATCCTACACTATAACTCTCTTTTTCGACTTATTCTTATTGCGACTTGTTATCAATCTTACCGTCCAAACCACTATCATAGCCAGGATTATACGCGGGATAGTTATCCAAAGTACTGGTACACCGATAGCTACAAAAATTAAAGTGTCTTCCAATAAAGAATGGTTGATTGCAATGTGATAATTCAACAAACCGGCACTTTCCAACGAAATCTCTTTATTCTCAACCTCTTCAATCATTACCGCAGATCCGTAAGTCAATCCGAGTGTTTGGGCAACAAACCATAAGAACGAGCTTTCAACAGTCAATCCCATCACTTTCATAAACGGTGCAAACGATTTAGATATGATATTCAGGATGTTGAATTCTTTCAATATGTTTTGCAACATCATTAAACCCGATACAATTAATGCTATTTTTAACGATAAGAAACTTGCATTTTCAAGCCAATTCACAAGCATGTCGGTGATATTGGTGAATTCAATGGCTTTCTGAATGGAATGCACTGACCCAAGTTGTGTGGGCAGAATTAAATTGAAAATAAATGCTGCCGTTAACGAGGTGATAAGACGTAGTAGAAGGATAATCCAAAATGACGAACCAGTTTTCTTCTGAATGGTTGTTTCCACGAAAAGATTGTGCGAAATAAGGCACATAATTGCCAGAATCGTAATTTCTCGAATGGATAGGGGTAAGGTGGCAATGATGGCAACAGGTCCGTAAAGCGGCAAAAACATACTGGAGATAAATACTGCTGCCGACTCACCCGGAAGCCCAATGATACTAAATATCGGTTTCAGAAAAACTGATAGATAGGCTATGACGCCCCAATATTGTAAAAAACTTACAAGAAGGCTGATCGGAAGTATGATTTTCAGAAGCCACCAAATGGTTTTTCTGGCTTTTTTGAGACCGGAATAACTACTAGTTAGCAGGCGGGTGAAGTTCTTTCTCATGAGGTGTTTGTATAAAAACAAGAAAGGTTGTCTCCCGACAACCCAATCTTTTAATTAACCTTAAATCTAATACCATGAAAAACACAGTACAAAAGTATAGCTAATTTTTATGTTGTACAACATATTTCTTGATTATTTTCTCGAATTTAGCATTTTTAACTCACTTTTCTCATTTAAGTAGTATGAAATGAATTTATTTATGCCAAAATCAGTGTTATTTCACCCTTATCCACGTTTGTGATCGACCTAAAAGCCCAAATTTGTCTAATGAACCCCTGACAATTAATTTTTCAGTTTCTTTTTCCAGTCTTATATTGCATTTATAGACTTTACCATTTTTGGGATCCATGATTGTTCCTCCAGTAAGTTTTCCCTCTTTTTCTGTCATGTCATTAATAATCACCAGGCCCAGTATCGGTTTGTTCTTGTTTGAGCCTTCACATTCGGTGCAGATTTTTTCAGGCTCTTTGAAAAGTTTTTCAATTTTACCGTAAAATTTTCCGTTAGGAGCTTTATAAATAGAAACAATGGATTTTTCAGATCCATCTTTGTCGTCAATTGTTTTCCATTTGCCTACAATCTTGTCAGCTTGTGCAAATCCTGATAGCGAAAACAGTGTCAATAGAGCAATTGTAAAAAGTTTATTCATGGAATAATATTTTATTTTATAACAAAGATAGAAAGAATTTGCACAATTGTATGCAAAATGAGCAATTTATTTCTGAGTTGTAGATTATAAAGACCTATTAATAACATTTGGCTTCGAGTTTCTATTGCTCATTTTTTGTATTTTTGTATATTGAAAAATTTAGGTATGAGAACGAAAATAATTACTGATTTAAACGAAAAGGAAGAAATTATCAAACAGTGTGATATTTGTTTCGTTGGTTTCTCGGAAGCTGATGGGAGTCCTTATGTAATTCCCATGAATTTTGGTTATGTTGATGGAGATATTATTCTACATTCAGGTCCTCATGGCAAGCATTTGAATTTGTTGGGTTTAGATAATCGGATTTGTGTTACATTTTGTTCAGGAAGAAAACTGGTGTATCAGCATCCTGACGTAGCTTGTAGTTACAGTATGACATCCAGAAGTGTGCTTTGCAAAGGAACGGTTTCTTTTGTAGAAGATTTAGTCGAAAAGGAGAGTTTGCTAAATGAGTTTATGAAGAATTACACAGATCGAACATTTAAATATTCTACTCCTGCATTGGAAAATGTCAAGGTTTGGAAAATGAAAATTACTGAAATGACTGCCAAAGCCTTTGGGCAAAATTTTAAATAACCACTGATATTGTCTTTTTTGCCATTTTAGTTTTTGGCACAGCAATTGAAATATAATTCCCTCGATTATTTTGAAAAAGCCAACCTGCTGATATAATTTGTTTTATCAATAAGCTTGCAACTGATTTTAATCGAGATTTTTAAAATGTGTCAATTTGGCAGAAATTTATATATAATGAGTAAAAAATTTGATAGTTTGTTTTCTGAGGATATGGCTTCCAGTGAGATGTTTCCAATTATTTCACTTGATGAGCGCTCCTACGATTTAAATATTAACTCGGGAGATATTATACCAATTCTTCCATTGCGAAACATGGTGCTTTACCCGGGAGTTTTGCTTCCGGTTTCCGTTGCGCGTTCCAAATCGCTTAAACTTGTTCGTGCAGCTCAGGAAAATGATTTGCTTATCGGCGTTTGTTCTCAGTTGGATAAAAAGCAGGATGATCCTACCATTGATCAATTATTTCCGATGGGAACCGTTGCAAGTGTAGTCCGCATTCTGGAAATGCCCGACAATACAACTACTGTCATATTGGAAGGAAAACGCCGTTTTCGTTTGGGTGAATTGGAATCAATGAAACCCTTTATGAAAGCAAAGGTAGCTTTGGTGGATGATATCTTGCCCGACCTTGTTGATGGTGAATTTCAAGCACTCGTTTCGTCAATTAAAGATTTGACAATTAATATAATAAATGATTCTGGAGCCATTTCACCAGAAATGGCATTTGCTATCCGCAATATCGAAAACCCTGTTTTTCTGATAAACTATGTTTGTGTTAATTTTGGATTGAATGTGACTGAAAAACAACGTTTGTTGGAGATCAATGAAATCATGGAACGAGGTTATCAGTTGCTCGAATTGCTCAACAAAGAATCTCAGTTGCTTGAAATTAAAATGTCGATTCAAAACAAAGTAAAAGAAGGAATTGACCAACAGCAACGTGAATACTTCCTACAACAGCAAATAAAAACCATTCAAAATGAATTGGGTGGAAGCTCATTGGAGCAAGAGGTGGCTGATTTCAGGGATCGGGCAAAAGAAAAAAAATGGAACGAAGCAACTGCTAAAGTTTTTGATAAGGAACTTAAAAAGTTGGAACGAATGAGCCAGCATTCACCCGATTATTCCACACAGTTGAACTACATAGAAACCATGCTCAGTTTGCCATGGAACGAATACACAAAAGATAGCTTTAACTTGAAGAACGCCCAAAAAGTGTTGAATAAAGACCATTTTGGAATGGATACGGTGAAAGACCGCATCCTGGAACATTTGGCAGTACTGAAGCTGAAAAACGATATGAAATCGCCGATAATCTGTCTATACGGCCCTCCGGGAGTTGGGAAAACTTCGCTTGGAAAATCAATTGCAACAGCTTTAAACCGTAAATATGTCCGCGTTTCATTGGGTGGTTTGCATGATGAAGCAGAAATACGAGGCCATCGTAGAACTTATATCGGTGCTCTTCCAGGACGAATTATGCAAAATATTCAGAAGGCGGAAACTGCTAATCCGGTTTTTGTACTTGACGAAATAGACAAAATTACGGCTGACTACAAAGGTGATCCTTCGTCTGCCTTGCTAGAGGTGTTAGATCCGGAACAAAACACGGCATTTCACGATAATTATTTAGATGTGGATTTTGATTTGTCAAAAGTATTGTTTATTGCCACTGCAAACAATATCGGTTCCATTCCACGACCCTTGTTGGATCGTATGGAATTGATTGAAGTAAGTGGCTATACACAGGAAGAAAAAATTGAAATTGCCGCACGACACTTAGTGCCGAAAGAATTGGAGAATCATGGATTAATGCCTTCGGATTTAATCTTGAATAAACCGGTTCTAAGCAAGCTAATAGAGGATTATACCCGCGAGTCGGGTGTTCGCGAATTGGACAGACAAATTGCCGGGTTAATGCGGAAAGTGGCTAAACAAGTGGCAACCAAAGAAACTTATGATATTGAGGTAATGCCGGGTGATCTTAAAAAGTATCTGGGCGTATCTCGTTATACAAAAGACAAATATGAAGGAAACGACTTCTTTGGAGTGGTTACCGGTTTGGCCTGGACACAAGTGGGTGGCGAAATACTCTTTATCGAAACAAGTTTGAGTAAAAGTAAATCACCCAAACTGACACTTACAGGAAACTTAGGTGATGTGATGAAAGAATCCGCTATGTTAGCTCTGGAATATATCAAAGCACATGCAGATCAACTGAATCTGAATTATGAAATTTTTGATGAATATAATGTTCATATTCACGTACCTGAAGGTGCAATTCCAAAAGATGGACCTTCGGCCGGTGTAACAATGGCAACGGCTCTTGCTTCGGCATTCACAAAACGAAAAGTTCGCAAGAACTTAGCCATGACAGGTGAAATTACATTGCGTGGTAAAGTGCTTCCGGTAGGTGGAATTAAAGAAAAAATTCTGGCAGCTAAAAGGGCAGGTATTACGGATATTATTCTTTGCTCTGCAAATCAGAAAGATATTGATGAAATTAAACCAATCTATCTCAAAGGGTTAAATTTCCATTTTGTGGATAATATAATGGAAGTTTTCGATATTGCATTACTTAAATGACAAAAATGGAAGTCCGGTTTTCACGATTGAAAACCGGACTTCTTTTTTTTGTTGCGATGTTTTAACGCATAAATCCAGATGAATTTTCCTTTTTCTCAACGAAATGACCTAATTTTGCAAATTATTATAAAAAGTGAATCATTAAAAAACAAACCAAGTGAAAAAGCTAAGCATTATTTCTCTGTTAGCCATTGTGGCATTGACTTTTAACTCCTGCCGGACGGCACTTCAGATTGAAAAACCCAAAGAATCGTATTTACCTTCCAATTTATCTCCTGTATTGTCCGAACTGCCGCTTCAGGTAGAACTTGATGTGAAGAAATTAGAAGCTTCTGTCAATCGCAAAATGACAGGTGTTATCTATGAAGGATCCAATTTAGCCAATAAGGATTTGACTGTCAGGGTTACAAAAGCTCAAAACTTCACTTTTAGTATTAATAATAATGTGATTGAATATCGTGTGCCACTGAAAGTTTGGTCGCGTTTTTCATGGAAAGTTGAAAAGTTTGGTGTTACGGTGGGCGATCAGTATGAAGCCAACGGAAGCATAGCATTGACGTATAAAACAACAATCAGTATTGATAAAAACTGGAAATTGGTTTCCAAAACAAGTAGTTCAGGCTACGAATGGATTGAGACTCCTAAATTGAGTGTGATTGGGGTAAATGTGCCGGTTACGCCCATTGCTAATCTGGCTCTTTCGCAATGCGATAACCTTATTTCCACTCAAATTGACAAATCGTTGGCGGAAGCTGTGGATTTGAAGAAATATGTATCCCAAGCCTGGAATGAGACACAAAAACCACGTCAGGTAAGCGCAGAGAACAATTTGTGGATTCGTATTACTCCAAAAGATATTAATGTTTCTCCATTCACAACGACGGCCAATAAGTTGAATCTGGCGATAGCTTTGTATGCGCAAATTGAATCGTTTATGGGTGCTAAGCCCGATGCAAATCCTGCTGTAGCCGTACCTCCTTTTAAGTTGGTGAACAGACCGGCGCAGCAATTTAACCTGAATATTGGAGCAGATGTAACCTTTGATAAAATTGCCGAAATGGCTAAAAAGCAATTAGTTGGAAAAACATTTACCCAATCGGGTAAAACAATTACGATTACCGATTTATCGGTATTTGGAAGTGGCGGAAAGCCTGTTTTTATTGCTGACGTTGTAGGATCACTCAAGGGAAGAGTTTATTTTACCGGAAATTTAAATTACAATGCTGAGAAATTAGCAGTTGAAATTACAGAGCCTGAATTTGATGTGAAAACTTCCAATGCACTTATAAAAACAGCCAGTTGGTTGCTTCACGGTATGATTTTGAAGCAATTGACACCTTACCTGACTTATTCAATAAAAGATAACCTGGAGTCAATGAAAACGCAAGTGAACCAGATGTTGAGTAATTATTCGATAATGGATGGTGTTGCTTTGCAAGGTAAATTGAATAATTTGACAGTTACAAGTTTGAGTCTGGTGCCTGGCGCTATGAGAGTACAAGCTAATGTGAAAGGTAATGTTGCATTGAAAGTTCAGGAATTGAAGTTTTAAGACCAATATAATAACCGTCATACTTAACGCCTCGCAATCATCGGATTGAGGGGCGTTTTTTATTGGTTTTTGTTTGATAAATTTGTAAAAAAATGAACTTTCAGTCTTTAGAATCATTATAAATAAGTATCTTTGTGGTGACTTTTGAAAGGGATAATTATCCGTCATGAATTTTTAAATTGAAATACGTTTTTTTGCCAATTAAGGATGAAATTTAAGGCATTTGTAATTCTATTCGTTTTCTTAGTTCAGACATCAAGTGCTGTTCATGCACAGATTAGCGATAACGAAGAATCTCCCTTTCATTTTTCAGCGTCATATATTGGTGATTTGGTGAGTAATTTTAGTGGTGGAATTAAGCGTGGAACCGTTTATCTTGGATTGGCAAATATCAAAGGTGGGTTTGATACTGAAAAGGCTTCGTGGTGGAAAGGTGGTGAACTGTTTGTGAATTTGGGAAATACCCACGGAGGTGAGCCTTCGGCTAATTTGATAGGTGATTTTCAGGGAGTTTCAAATATCGAAGCCGGAAATCTGACTTTTATGTATGAACTTTGGTACAGGCAACGAATTAAGAACCTGACTTTTACAGCAGGCTTACAGGATTTAAATGCGGACTTTGCAATGACTCATAATGGATCGTTATTCACCAACAGTTCATTTGGAATTCAATCGAGCATAGCCGATAATAATCCGGTTCCGATATTTCCGCTTACAGCGTTGGGTGCAAATATAAAATGGGATATCACACCTAATCCTGTTTTGCAAATGGCAGTGTTTGACGGCACTCCGGATGATTTTGAGACCAATCCGTATAATATAAACTGGTCGCTGAGTAAAGATCAGGGCTATTTAGCAGTAGCCGAATTTCAGTTGAAAAAAAGCTTACTGAAAGGTCGCTCAGGTATTTTAAAAATTGGTGCATATTTTCATGAACATAATGATTCAATAGATTTGGAACAAGAAAACGGAGGGATTTATATTATTGGCGATCAGGAATTGACTGATAAATTATCCGTGTTTTCGCAAATTGGTTTTAGTCCAAAGTCTAAGAATAACCACAATCATTTCTTTAGTTTGGGGATGAATTACAAATCCCCATTCCGTAAGAGACCACACGACGTATTGGGGATTGCTGTGGCTTATGCGGGTATTGATCGTAATGTAGTGGGAAGCGAAACGGCATTGGAATTGACTTATCGGTATCAGGTTTGTGAAAGTTTATATGTACGACCGGATATTCAATATATAATCAATCCGGCAGGAACCGGTCAAAAGCTGGAAAATGCACTGGTTGGTTTTCTCCGTTTTGGGGTAGAGTTTTAAAAAAGGTATAATTCAGATAACATGACAACAAACAATTCCTATCTTTCGGATATAAAAACAGGCGATGAAGCAATAATCACAAAGGTATTAGGGCATGGGGCTTTCAGAAAACGCATCACTGAAATGGGTTTTGTGAAGGGGAAAAAAGTAAAGGTAATTAAAAATGCACCTTTACAAGATCCTGTTGAATATGAGATTATGGGCTATAATGTGTCTTTGCGTCGAAGTGAGGCACGGTTGGTTGAGGTAATTTCGATTGAAGATGCTGCTTCCCTTTCGCAGATAAAGTTTGAAGGAACCATTGATGAAGAAACACTCAAAGTTTCGGCATTGGAAAAAGGGAAAATAATAAATGTCGCCTTAGTGGGAAACCCTAACTGCGGCAAAACCACTTTGTTTAATTATGCTTCGGGCTCGCACGAACGAGTTGGAAACTACAGCGGTGTAACTGTGGATGCCAAAGAAGCAGATTTAAAGAAAGACGGATATTTATTTAAAATTGTCGATCTTCCCGGAACATACTCACTTACAGAATATTCTCCTGAAGAATTGTATGTCAGAACTCATATCACCGAAAAAATGCCCGATATAGTTGTGAACGTTCTGGATGCTTCGAATCTGGAACGTAATCTTTTTTTGACAACACAACTTATCGATATGAATATTAAGGTAGTCATTGCATTGAATATGTATGACGAGTTGGAAAAGAAACAAGTTAAGTTTGATTACGATGGATTGGGCCGAATGCTTGGAATCCCAATAATTCCTACAATAGGATCGAAAGGAAAAGGTGTAGATGAACTTTTTGCCAAATTGATTGATGTGTATGAAGATCGAGATCCGAGTGTGCGCCACATTCATATAAACTATGGACCGCTTATCGAAAAAGCGGTGAAAAATATTCAACAGGAAATTTGGAAAATTCCCGAAGTGACTGATCGGCTGTCATCGAGGTATATAGCCATTAAATTGCTTGAGACTGACAAGACAACTTTGAAAGAACTTGAGAAATATGGAAATTTTGAGCAAATAAAGCAAATTGCCAATCAAGAAGTTGCTTTTCTGGAAAAAGAGTACGCCGAAAAGTCTGAAACGGTTATTACGGATGCAAAATATGGTTTTATCGACGGTGCGCTGAAAGAAACGTACAAAGAACCGAAAAAAGATCGTCGGGAATCGAAGCGAAGATTGGACGATGTGTTGACGCATAAGTTTTGGGGTTTCCCGATATTTATGTTTTTCATGTGGTTTATGTTTCAGGCAACTTTTACCATTGGAAGCTATCCGATGGAGTGGATTGATGCCGGTGTCCATTGGCTTAGCGGCTGGCTTCACGGGGTTATGTCCGAAGGTCCATTGCGCGATTTGATTGTAGATGGTATTATTGGTGGAGTAGGTGGGGTAATTATTTTTTTGCCGAATATCCTGATTTTGTTTTTCTTTATTTCGCTGATGGAAGATACTGGCTACATGGCTCGTGCATCGTTTATTATGGATAAATTGATGCACAAAATCGGACTTCATGGAAAATCATTTATACCCTTGCTGATGGGCTTTGGATGTAATGTTCCAGCTATTATGGCAACCCGTACACTCGACAACAAGAAGGATCGTATATTGACCATGATTATCACGCCATTTATGTCGTGCAGCGCCCGACTACCTGTTTATGTATTGCTTATTTCGGCTATTTTTCCGGCAAACCAAGGGTTGGTATTGTTTTCCATTTATTTAATTGGAGTGCTGATTGCTGTTGTTACAGCGTTGATTATGAAACGTATCGTTTTTGCAAAGAAGGAAGTTCCATTTGTTATGGAATTGCCGCCTTATCGTATTCCTACGCTTCGAAATACCAGTTTGCATATGTGGCACAAAGGGCAACAATATCTCAAAAAAATGGGTAATGTTATTCTGTTAGCTTCCATTTTGATCTGGGCTTTGGGCTACTTTCCACGAAATATTTCTTATTCAACCAATTATGATGCTCAGATTCAAACATTGCAGTCGAGTTCAAAATTGAGCAATATAGAAAAAAAATCGCAGGTTAAGAAGCTTGAAGTTGAAAAAGAATCTGAACGTCAGGAGCATACTTATATTGGTAAATTAGGTCATTTTATCGAACCGGC
>Ga0302288_1002754_pt1 | contig 10087 bp, 8 predicted proteins | sample III_Fen_N1_1_FD_194549 | JGI IMG/M metagenome (GOLD analysis project Ga0302288, IMG submission 194549) | Peat permafrost microbial communities from Stordalen Mire near Abisko, Sweden - III_Fen_N1_1 | ecosystem: Environmental > Terrestrial > Soil > Wetlands > Permafrost | place: Sweden: Abisko...
ATGTAAAAAGATGTAAAGAGATATGAAAAGATATAAAAAGATATATCAAGATTAGGATAGATTTAAAAGATATAAAAATGATAAATCATGAGGTGGATTATGGACAAAATTGCGCTACTGGTTCCATGTTATAACGAAGAAAAAACCATAGAAAAAGTAATAGTGGATGCAAAAAAACATATCCCTGGAGTTACGATATATGTTTATGATAATAATTCAAAGGACCGTACTGTGGAACTTGCCACTGCAGCAGGAGCTGTTGTACGCCATGAGTATCAGCAGGGTAAGGGAAATGTAATAAGAAGAATGTTCAGGGAAATAGATGCGGAATGCTATATTATGGTGGACGGAGATGATACCTATCCATTGGAGTATGCCGGTGAAATGGTGGAAAAAGTTCTGAATTATCATGCAGATATGGTGATTGGAGACCGTTTATCTTCGACTTATTTTGCAGAGAACAAAAGGCCTTTTCATAATATGGGTAATAAAATGGTAAGGGGTTCTATCAACAAGTTGTTTCAGTGTGATATCAGGGATATTATGACCGGATACCGGGCGTTCAGCTATGAATTTGTAAAAACTTTTCCAATTCTCTCAGCAGGTTTTGAAATTGAAACAGAAATGACCATACATGCAGTTAATAATAAAATGGATATTGCTAATGTTATTGTGGATTATCGTGACAGACCAAATGGAAGCGTTTCAAAGTTAAACACCTATTCGGATGGATTGAAGGTTATGAATACGATATTCAGACTGTTTCGAAATTATAAGCCCCTTAGTTTTTTTACGACTTTAAGTGTATTACTGACCATTTTTTCTTTGGGATTTTTTATTCCAATATTGATTACTTTTTTTGAGACAGGTCTTGTACCAAGAATTCCAACGCTGGTGGTTTGCGGATTTGCAGAAATTGCAGCGGTACAATCCTTCTTTTCGGGACTTATCCTGTCCAACCTGGCAGATAAGAACAGAAGAGATTTTGAATACCGCCTGTGTGTGCTGACCCAGAACAAGAAAAACAGAATATAGTAAAATAATAAATACGAATAATAAATACGAATAATAAATACGAATAATAAATACGAATAATAAATACAAAATAATAAATACAAAATAATAAATACAAAATAATAGCGATTTTCAAAAAAACAAGCCCGCCTGCAGATATAGTAATATCCTGTGGACGGGCTTTTTAAGTTTGCTATCTCAGCAGACAATTTTATTTTGTGCATTGGCAGATAATAAAGCTAAAGCTAAAGTTAAAGCTATAGCTTTTACTTGCTACAAATTAGATGCCTTTGCAGATAATTGTTTATGCATAAATTTTTTATAGATAATCAAAAAACAGATTAGATGAATGGAAAAAGTAATGAACCAGGAAACAGGATAGGAAACATATAGGGTAGGAAGGGAACGGCTCCATTGAAATACTGTGAAAATCCATAGAATCCGGAAACCGCATGCACCTAGTAGCGACACAATCATTGGCATAATAGAGTAGCCGAGACCACGCAGGGAACCAACAACAACTTCCATGATACCACATAAGAAATATACAGAGAAGATAATATGCATTCTTTCCAGACCAAAAGCAATTACATGGGTGTCGGTGGAATAAATCCCAAGTAGTTGTGTACCAAATAACTGTCCTAAAAGTCCCATTCCAAGTCCCACAACAGTTACACTGCATAAGCAGATAACAAGAATTTTCTTAATCCTGTCATAACGTTTACCACCCACGTTCTGGCTGGTAAAATTAAGAGAGGTTTGATAAAAAGAATTCATAGAGGTATAAATGAATCCTTCAAGATTAGAAGTGGCGGAATTTCCAGCCATGGCTATGGAACCAAATGAGTTGATGGAGGATTGAATCAGCACATTTGATATGGAAAAAAGCGATCCCTGTACTCCGGCAGGAAGACCAATACGTGCTATTCGTCCAAGTTTATCCCGATTTATCCTTAGTTTTTTCAAATCAAGACGGCAGCAGTTTTCCTGCCTCATTAAACAGCGGATAATCAATCCAGCGGAAATGCACTGACTGATATCTGTAGCTAGTGCTGCACCAGCCACATCCATGCCAACAATAATAACAAAAAAAAGATTTAAAATTATATTTACAACACCGGCGGCCAGAAGAAAATATAAAGGACGTTTGGTATCTCCTATAGCACGAAGTATAGAACTGCCAAAATTATATAAGAGCATTACAGGCATCCCACAAAAATAAATTCTAAGATAAAGAACAGATTCGTTAATGACATCGGCGGGGGTTCCCATCAGTACAAGCAAAGGGCGAGTAAGAAATAGACCTACAAAAAGAAGAAAAACCCCAGAAACCAGACTTAAAAGGATGGCGGTATGAACGGTTTCTTCTACATCAGTTTCCTGTCCTGCACCATAATAATGCCCAACTAACACACTGGCACCTACGGATAAACCCATAAAGACATTTACCAGTAAATTAACCAAAGGTCCAGTGGAACCAACCGCAGCCAAAGCATTGCTACCGATGAATCTGCCAACTACGATCATATTAACAGCATTAAACAGCAACTGAAGTATTCCGGACAGCATCAGTGGAATGGTGAAGACTAGTATTTTGCCAATAAGAGGTCCATTACACATGTCCATTTCATAAGATTTAATAGTTTTTTCTTTTTGCATTTCAAAATTCCTGATTTCTTAAAGTTTTCATTAAATATATATGATATATAGACAGATTTTACATCTAAGGTGATATTATAGCATGGTTTTTGAATTGTTTCCAAATTTTTAAAACATTTTGAATAAATCTTCTTAGAAAACACAAAAATTTTTAAAAACTATGTTATACTGTATATGTTAACGGAGCAGAGGCTGTTTTTGTTAATCAACCGATGGAGGAGATATATGAAATTAGAAGGAAAAACCGTAAAACACTTGAGATACGGAATCGGCAAGATTACCAATTTTGGTGGTAAGAGCGTAGAAGTACAATTTGAAGGAACGGCTGGAAGAAAATCATTTCAATATCCTCAGGGATTCGAGAGTTTTTTACAGATACAAGATATCGAAATGGCATCTGAAATAGCAGATGAAATTTCTGAAAAAAAGAAACTTATAGAGCAGGCAAGAAGTGAAAAAGAATTAGCAAGACAGCTGGAAGAACCACAGAAATCAGGAGAAAAAACTGGTTCCAAAAAAACAAAATTAAATAAGAAAAATATAGTTATTAAATGTAACTTTTGCAACGAAGGTGATGCAACAGATTGCATTACGTATGCCAAACAGAACCTCAACAGTGTAAAAGCAGGACAGCAAATGGACCCTGAAGAAATCACGCCAGAAACGCTTGCAGTTCTCACCACTCGTACTAAAGGAGTGAAAGAGGAAGGCAGGGTTATTTTTGCACTTTTTATGGTAAAAGAACAGCCAGAAGAAGGTCCAGGTTCCATGGAAGGCTATATTCAGGCAGATGAAGATTATAAGATTGCATTAAGCTTTGATGAAGCCAGACAGATTAAATTCTGGGAGTTCTATTATAATGAAAAAAAACCGGATTCTATTCGTATGGGTAGCGGTCTTCATCGCTATTTATCTGACATGCAGTGTGCTCAGATGCTTAGAGAAATCGTTGAAGTTAAAGAAGATGAGCAGGAAAAAGAATATGCACAGAATTTTCTGAATCATTTTTGCAGCCTGCGAAAAATCGATGTAGGTTCTATTGCAAAAGCTGAAGGCGGTCTTGTCAGACTTAGGGGAATGTGGGAAAAATAAAACAGAAGATAGTAATAACAGAAAATCATAATATATAGAAGATAGTAATAAAGCATAAATTGGAAAAAGACAACAAATAGTACGAATAAAATGAATAATGAAGCAAATAACATATTTGCGTAGGACAAATACCATCAAATGATTGAAGTTGATGGTATTTGTCTGTTTTTTTGTTTGTATTACGCAAAATGTTTAAAAAAGTTTGAAAAGTTTTAAAAAATCGTATAATTCAATTAATTTAGGTGGAATTAAATTTAATTATATGATATTATTATGTAAAGTATTTTATGTTAATGACAATTAAATTTTTGACAGCAGAAGGGGAAATGCAAATGAAAATTAAATGGAAAATTGTTTTAGCATCTGTAGCTATGATTACATGTTTAACGGTTATTATTAATCTCTATTATTATAAAGAGGTTACAAAGCTGATTACATCGGAAAATGCAGAAGAGCTGGCAAATTATTCGGGGATGGGATTAGAACTTTTAGATTCAAAATATCCAGGAGACTGGTCCACCGATGGAACAAACCTTTATAAAGGCGAAACAATAATGAATGGAAACTTTGATGTTATTGATCAATTTACTGCTGGTACAAGTGTACTTGCAACTATTTTTATGAATGACACCAGAATATCCACCAACGTGACTGATGCAGCCGGAGCCAGACTGATTAATACAAAAGCTGCGGATGCAGTAATTGCAACGGTTCTCAATGGCGGACAGGCATACAATGGTTCAGCGCCTATTCAAGGTAAAGCCGCACAGACTTATTATATTCCTTTGAAAGATGCCAGTGGAAAAGTAATTGGTATGTGGTTTGTTGGTGTATACAAAGCTGTGGTTAATGAAAAAATAAATGCAGTAATGATGATGACTTTTGGATTATCTATTATTATTTTAATATTAAGCAGTATTGCATCTTATTTCCTTGGAAGCACAATAGCAAAAGCTATTGCAATGACAAAGGAAAAAATGGTTGAAATGGAAAATGGACATTTCAATATGGAATTCCATGATAAATTATTAAATCGTAAAGATGAAGTGGGTCAGATTGGACAATCTTCCTTCCATATGCAACAGAAAATCCAAAGCATTGTCAGAGGAATTCAGACTGAAAGCGATAATGTAATGGCTTCTACAGAACGTTCGGCTATCAGCGCAGAGCATGTACATACAGACCTTGAGGATATCTCAGCTACTACAGAAGAGTTATCTGCTGGTATGCAGGAAACATCAGCAACAACTCAGGAAATGAATGCTTCTACCTATGAACTGGAAGCTGAGGTTACTTCTATGAGAGAAAAAGCCGGAAACGGTGAAATTCTTGCACAGGAAATTAAAGAGAGAGCAGCGAAACTAAAGAGAGAAACAGAAGTTTCCCAGCAAAATGCTATCGATATCTACGAAAAGACAAATAAACAATTAAGAGAATCAATTGAAAAAACAAATGCCATAGAGGAAATTAAAGTATTATCCAAAACAATTTTAGATATTACTTCAAAAACAAACCTTTTGGCTTTAAATGCAGCAATTGAAGCAGCAAGAGCAGGAGAAGCCGGAAAAGGCTTTGCGGTTGTTGCAGATGAGATTCGAGTACTGGCAGAAAACTCAAAAGAAGCAGTTTCAAAAATTAATAACATTACCACTGATATTTCAGAAGCGGTTGGACATGTAGTAAGCGATTCCAAGAGCCTGTTAACTTTTATGGACGATCAGGTAATTCACGATTACGAAATGTTTAAAAATACCAGTACCCAGTATAACGAAGATGCCAACAGTGTTCAGAGAGTGGTATCCGAAATGCAGAAAATATCCAATGAACTTTATGGATCTATCAAACAAATTCGTATTGCTATTGATGAAGTAACCACAGCCGCATCCGAAGGGGCTGAAGGAACTACTGAGATTGCAAACAAGGTTGCCCAGATTGCTAACAAGACAAACGATCTTGTAAAACAGGCAAATGAAAATCGAGCAAGTGTTGAACAGTTAAATAAAATGGTTGCCTTCTTCCACATTTAATAAAAACCAATAGAAATACTCCTGGTTAGATTTTCGCAAGAATTTCTGAACGGGAGTATTTTTTTGCAATAAAATAGAAATTGAGTGAAGCTAAGGCTGAATAGTTAGAATGTATTGAGGTACAGGAAATTATTTATTTTTATGAAATAGAAGATTAGTATTATAAAAATTGTAGGTGATTATTTTGTAGGTTTATAGATATTATCACATTAAAATATGTTAATATAAATATAAAATCCAATAAAATATTATCTTCAGAAAGAAACAGGCAGAATATGAAAATAGCATATACAAATTGTACAATTTTAGATGGCTCTGAGGCAATGAAACCAAATGCTCAGATGACAATTACTGTGGAAAACGGAAAAATTATATCAATAGAAAGGGATAATCAGCTACCTGCAGACTGTCAGGTAGTTAACCTTGAAGGGCGTTATCTGATGCCAGGGCTGATTAATCTTCATGCCCACCTGCCATCTACCGGAAAACCCCAAAAAAAGCAGACGGATGCGGTGAAACTTGTTAAAATACTTATGAAAACGGCACTTTCCCGGGCTATTGCAAGGACTATGTGTGAAAAAAGTGCAAAACTTCAGCTATTGTCTGGTGTTACCACTTTAAGAACAGTGGGCGGTATTGGCAATATTGATTCTCAGATACGGGACAGAATCCGTTCTGGAAAAATCTCAGGACCACGGATGCTGGTAGCAAATATGGCTGTTTCTGTAACCGGCGGACATATGGCTGGCTCTTTAGCATATGAATCCACCAGCGTGGAAGAAGCAGTAGAGGATGTCCAATTAATTATGCAGGATCATCCGGACCTTATAAAACTGATGATTACAGGCGGAGTCCTTGATGCCAAAGTAAAAGGAGAACCTGGAGTGTTAAGAATGCCAGCAGAATATGTGAAAGCATGTTGTAATGAAGCACATAAATATGGCTATCCAGTTGCAGCACACACCGAAAGTCCTGAAGGAGTTTGGGTTGCCTTGGAAAACGGAGTTGATACCATTGAACACGGAGCTGCCCTGGATGAAAAGCTGGTGGCTTTATTTAAAGAGAAGAAGGCAGCTCTGATTTGTACTATATCACCAGCGGTTCCTATTGGATTGTTTGATAAAGAAATTTCATATAGTTCTGAAATGGCTCAATATAATGGAAAAGTAGTTATGGATGGTATTATTTCAGGGGCTAAAACTGCATTGGAAAATGGTATTCCGGTTGGTCTGGGTACAGATTCCGGATGTCCATTTGTCACTCATTATGATATGTGGCGTGAACTAGCTTTTTTTCATAAATTTGTGGGAGCTACAAATGAGTTTGCACTTTATACAGCAACTAAGGGAAATGCAAAAATTCTGGGACTTGAAGACATAACTGGTTCTATTGAAGTGGGAAAATCTGCTGACTTTTTAATTACAGAAGGTAATCCATTAAAGGATTTAAGTGTATTAAGGACACCTTATATGGTAGTTGCCAGTGGCAAACTTTTTAAGCAGCCCAAAATCAGGAAATATTCCAATGTGGAAAACGAACTGGACCATTGGATGAACTAGAAGTGTAGATTTGGGGTTTGCTGAGTCTTGCGTTTCACGCATGTTTTGGGTATTAAAATTTATGATTACAGTCATAAGAATATTTATGGTGGCTGGTACTTCGACAATAGAAGAATGAATGATTATAATAGATTTCAATACATTCCAATATATTAAGCCGAGATAGAAAAGGCTGGAGGGATAATTACCATGCCTACAAAAGTAAAAATTAAAATAAAAGATAATATAGATTTGAGAATGCAGCTGGATTCTGAATATGAAAAATCATCTCAGATCAGAATGTGCAGGTATGGGTTATTACTGGCTATGCATATTATGGAAATAGCAGAATACAAAGATATGAATAATCCTTTTATTATAGAAGGTTTATTCATAAATACAGAATGGCAAAAAGGGAATGTCCGTATGCACGATGTCAGGCAGGCCGGATTTCAAATACACAAGCTGGCAAAAGAATGTGATGATATTGTTGAAAAAACAACTTTAAGGGTGGTAGGTCAGGCTGTAGCAACGGGGCATATGAAAGAACATGCAATGGTAGCGTCTGATTATGCAATTAAAGTTGTAAATCTACTTTTCCCTGATGATATGACTGCTGTTGAAAAAGAGCGCATCTGGCAAATAAATCAGTTGAAGGAAATTAATGATTAAAACAAATTTAAATAAAAAAAGATCTGATGAGAAACCCAACAAGCAATCAGGGGGCCTTAATGGGTCTTTTTTTTACGAGCCTAAAGAACAATCTTCTACTCCTTACGAATTTCACTTTACGATTTTCACTTTGCATTTTCAATTTGCATTTTCAATTTGTGCTGCTTACAAAATGTAATATTAAATAACTTAGATTTTGACAAAATAAAGTGTAGAATATGACAAATAATAATCAGTTAAAATAAATACTCTTTGTGCAATATATGCTACAATCAATATGAAATCAAGGAAATCATGTGACATATGTCAAATTTGGCCAAATTATATAGGAAATCCTTGTAAACTAGTATTGTAGAAGTAGACAAACGGAGGGCTTGAAATGAAAAGGAAATTAATGGCTATGCTTTTAACAACGGCTATGATTGTATCTTTATGTGGATGCGGTAATACCGCAACAAGCACAGATACAACCACAGACACCACAACGACAGATTCAACAACGACGACAGATGCGGCAGCAACAGATACAACAGCGACAGACACTACAACCGGACTAAAAGGCGAATTTTCTATTTATCATTTCCATGAAGAAGATGGAGCTGGTACTTCAAAAGCATTTTGGACTGCAGCTAAGAAATTTGAAGCAGAAAACCCAGATGTTAAAATTAATTACATTTTTACAGATGCCAACAATTATCAGGAAAAACTTACAACTATGATGGCTGGTGATGAACTTGCTGACGTATGGTTAACAAAAGGTGACATGCTTCCTACTTTTGCCGACAATGGATTGATTCAATCTACACAGGATGCTATTGCAGCAGATGCAGACTGGTCCAGTTCTTACCTTGATGGGGCATTTGCAGATTGCACTTATAATGGCACACAGTGGGGCGTTCCTTTCCAGATGCAGGCAAACTGTATTGGAGTTTACAACAAAGCAATCTTTGACGAAGTTGGCATAGATGGATGGCCACAGACCTGGACAGAAATGCTTGCTGACTGTGAAAAACTTAAGGCGGCAGGTTATACACCTATTGCAATGGGAAATAAAGATCAGTGGTTAGCAGAATCAGCAGTATTTAATACCTATGCATATAAATATGTTGATCAGGCATGGTTCAATAGCCTTGCTACCAATGGTGGCGCTAAATTTACCGATGAGAAGTTTGTAAAAGCTTTAGCAGGATTCCAGAATATAGCTCAGTATTTTAATTCTGACATGAATTCAATCAATCAGGATGAAATGTATTCTCTTTACTATAATAAACAGGCCGCAATGTTTTTCAATGGTGCATGGTCAATTGGTACTATGATTGCAAGCTGCCCGGCAGATGTTCTTGCTAATACACATGTTGGATTAATGCCAGCGGTAGAGGGTGAAAGTGGAACCGTAAATGATACAGCGGCAGGAGCAGGCTGGAATTATGTTGTAAATTCAAAATTAACAGGAGATAACCTTACAGCATGTCTCGCTTTCTTAAAAGCAGTAACAACTGGCGCATATGCAGATGATGCTCTTGCACAGGGATTTATTTCAGCAGCAAAAACTTCAGACGGACTTGATTTAACAACCCTGGATCCACTTTTTGCTGAATATTATGGAATAGCAGCAACTATGAATAACTGTTCAATCTTTGACTGCGTACTTCCAGCAGAAGTTGGTTCTGGTGTACTGTTTGCAGATACACAGCAACTGATTGCAGGTACAATGACCCCAGAAGCTATGGCAGCAGATTGCCAGACAACACTTGAAGCTACTTACTAAAGTTAATTAATCAGGTATACGCGTCTGGTGGAATGCCGGACGCGTATTTTTGGTAAAATATTAGTTAAAAATTTTATTAAATGTAAGGTTACATGAAAGGAATGGCAAATGAATACTAGAGAAATCTTTAATAAAAAGCAGATTGCCTGGATTTACATTTTAGTTTTGGTTCCATTTATCTATTTCCTCTTTGTTATGATTATTCCACTTGGCACGTCAATTTTTTACAGTTTAACAAAGTGGAAGGGGATAGGGGATCCTGAATTTGTTGGAATTCAAAACTACATAACACTGATAAAAACTCCGGATTTCTGGTT
>Ga0302288_1002760_pt1 | contig 10065 bp, 8 predicted proteins | sample III_Fen_N1_1_FD_194549 | JGI IMG/M metagenome (GOLD analysis project Ga0302288, IMG submission 194549) | Peat permafrost microbial communities from Stordalen Mire near Abisko, Sweden - III_Fen_N1_1 | ecosystem: Environmental > Terrestrial > Soil > Wetlands > Permafrost | place: Sweden: Abisko...
AATCAGAAGGATATAAAAATAGAAGTCTGATCTGGCAGTTTCTTTTGTAGTTTGTAGGGCAATTGGTTCCTGAGGTGCATAACCTTCAAACCAGCCGGCAAAGTCAACACGTCCTTCAAGTTTATTTTCCAAATCATCAGGAAGTTGTGAGAAAAAATCGAACCCTGTGAGTTTTTCAACTGAATCAGTGGGTACTGCAAAATCTGTCAATGGCCGGTCGCTTTTATGATTCGGCAATACGAAAGCAATTAATCTTGGAGGATTGGATGGTTCATAAATTATCTTAAAAAAATAGCCCGGAACAAGAACTTGATCGGGTCCAATAGTTCCCATGCTATTTTTGAATATTGGACCAGTCACAATCAATATTTTATGATCTTTAAGAGCCCAATTACGCACAGTTGTTTCAAGTTCTTTCCAAATGCCACGGTTAAAATCCGGAGCCTGAGGTGAGATGTTTGACATCAGAAAGCTTTCTTCCATGGCAACCGGATTAAAACCCATGTCAGCAGCAGGACAAAGATGCCCACGATCATAACCACTTTTGGTATAATCGGATGATTTTGCCGATCCGGTAACAACCAATTTATCCACTTTAAACCGATTGGTCCTCTCCTCCCCTCCATTTATAATCATACTGTCAGTCAACAGATAATAGACCCAATTGGCTTGTTCGTAGTTCTCGTTGTACGATAAAGTATAATAAGAATGTTTGACCAGATCATTTGATGGAACTGGCAAATAATCTGTTGTTTGCGCATTAACGCTCCTTGAGGTAAGGAGCAGAAAAAGAAAAATAAATAGATTCACTGAATATAAGTTCATTTGCTGTGGAAATAAAAATGTAAAATAAGGTCTTTCCCCAAAACTAGAATTAATTTTGCTGAAAATATTTACAGACTGATGACTACCGAAAATAAACATTTTACCGATACTGACCGAATTTTTTATTCGGATGGTTATCGTCTTGTACAATCTGCTATTCAGCAAGGATTTTCAAACGAGGCACTATTTTCTGCAATCGAATCGTTGTATGCTGCAATCGACGGGCTTAACGATTCAATCCTTGCCCTGGCAAAAAAGCAAAATATGGCAGTTGCTTGTTTCAAAGGATGCCATTGGTGTTGCCATCAGGCCGTTTTTGCGAATTCGTATGAATTACATTATCTTACTGAGAAAATAAAAGTAACTTTTACTTCTGACATGCTTTCCGATTTAAACAAAAGAACACAAGCCAAGGATGCCATTACACAGAATTTAAATGATAATGAGGTACTTGAATATAAATATCCATGTCCGCTATTAATAGAAGGCGTATGTTCAATATATGCTGCCAGGCCAATGGCATGTCGAATATATCTGTCAACAAAAATCGAAAGCTGTCTTGAATTTTATCATCATCCGGAAAATAAAAACAGCTATCCAGCATTGATCGACTTTCCTTTGAGAGCTGGTCGAATGATGAACGAAGGATTCAGTGCGGCATTAAAAGAATTTGGCATCGAAACATTAGAATTCAGGTTGGAAAAAGGATTGAAAATCACATTAAATAACAATCAGCCAAATTTCTGACAAACAATTAATTATCTGGAAAATACAAATATGATAAACAAATATAAACATCTATATAAAACTTGTTCATAACTTAAATAAACGAAAATAATTCAAATTATAACATACAGTATTTCAACATCTTCATATACCATATTTGTTATTAACAATTGTTTATAACTTCTTATCACAAATAGTTGAATCAAAATCAATAAAATGCTTGACTGATAGGTCTTAAATGTATTAATTTTAACTCATCAGACGAGCGATAAAAAGTTGCTTTGAACGAATGGAGAAGGAAAAAGGCACTTAGGTGGGCTCAAAACCAGATCATCCGAATCTTCGGATTCGCATTCAGGAAAAGCTGAAGTTCGAACCAAAACAGCAATGAATTTGGTTCATCAAATAAACAAATGATCGTCAAAACGTTCACTTACATTTTGATTCAAAAAAAAGCAGAAGACAAAAAGCAACCTTGGGTTCTTTGATGTCGATCTAAAGACGAAACGATCTTCGGATCTAAGTAGTTTTTCACCGGTTATCTGTTTGCAAAACAAGTAGATCAGAAGGTGGCTTTTGTGGGACTTCGTTCATGAAGACATTTCTCCGGGAGAGTTGAATGAACAGCTGGAATGTAAAGCCGTAACAAGTTTTACAGGAAAGATTAAGGTCGTAAAAAATGGTTGGAGAAACCGGATGGATCGGCCAGCTTTAATAACCGTAGTCTGGCACCAAGGAAGATCTTCGGATTGACCAAAAGTGAATGGGAACTTTCCTCAAAGGAAGTTCCCATTCGTGTTTCAGGTAGATATGGCATTTTTTTAGCATTAAATTTTACTACTTTTGTCACATCGAAAAAACCACGACGTGAAAAAGGACAATATAGAACAGGTTTTTAGCAAATTCTCGGAATTAAATGTGTTGATTATTGGCGATGCGATGGTTGATAATTATTTGTGGGGAAAAGTCGACCGAATTTCACCTGAGGCTCCAATACCAATTGTAACTGTAACGAAACAAGAAAACCGTTTGGGCGGAGCCGGTAATGTTTCGCTTAATATTCAGGCATTAGGAGCGACACCTATACTGGTTTCAATTATTGGAAATGATGAAAAAGGAAGAATCTTTAAAGAACTCATACAAGAAAATCGGTTAACCGATGAAGGCATTTTTGTTGATGAGAACCGTATGACCACCGTTAAGACCAGAATTATCAGTGGAGGACAGCAGATTTCAAGAGTAGACCAGGAGATATCGACCTTAATTGATCAAAACTTTGAGAAAAAAGTATTCGAAAGAATACTTAAAATCATTGACACAAAAGATATTAACATTATTATTTTTGTTGATTACGACAAGGGATTAATCACACACTGGTTAATTAAAAATGTAATTGAGTTGGCTAAATCGAAAAATATTTTGACTGTAGCCGACCCCAAAAGCAGAAACTTCAATAATTACCAACATGTTGATCTTTATAAACCAAACTTTAAAGAGTTTAAAGAAGGTTTGAAATTGCAGATCGAAAAAACAGACATGGAGGAATTAAAAAAAATATCAATAAATTTTAAAAAAGAAAATCAGATTGGACTTCTCTTCATCACATTATCTGAATTGGGAGTATTTCTGACTAATGGGGTTAAACAAAATTATTATCCCGCTGAAGTACGCGACATTGCCGACGTTTCAGGAGCTGGCGACACAGTCGTTGCTGCTGCGAGCCTATGTTTGGCTGCCGGATTACCCATTCCTTTTATGGCACAACTCTCGAACCTTGCCGGTGGGTTGGTTTGCGAAAAGCTAGGCGTTGTGCCAATCGATTTGGAACAACTAAAAAAAGAAGCAAAAAAAATCCAGATTATCTGATGTATTTTTAAACTTCAAATCTACACTACTGGTATTCAAAACAATAGAAAGAGGTACACGCCAAAAAGTGAAAAAACTAGTTAGTGAAATCATTTTTTCACATTCAACTGTATTTCAATTGAATACACACCAATTAAGTTTAATTAATAAATAAATTCCACCTGTTTCTGTTTTAAATATTAACTTTGGAGCTTACCAAATAAGTAGTTTTTGTATGGGAAAAGTAATTGCGCTTGCTAACCAAAAAGGAGGAGTTGGAAAAACCACAACTGCAATAAATCTGGCTGCAAGTTTAGCCGTATTAGAATATAAGGTATTAATAATCGACGCTGATCCACAGGCTAATGCCACTTCAGGAGTTGGTTTTGATGTCAAAAATGTAAAGACCAGTATTTATGAATGTATTGTTGATGAACTTGATCCCCGAAAAATCATATTAAATACTGAAATACCTGGACTAGATCTGATTCCTTCGCATATCGACCTTGTTGGTGCTGAAATTGAAATGCTAAATCTCCCTAACAGAGAAAAAGTTTTGCGGCATGTCATTGAAAAAATCAGAAATGATTATGATTTCATTCTAATTGATTGTTCACCTTCATTAGGTTTAATTACAGTAAATGCCCTTACAGCTGCTGATTCAGTCATCATTCCTGTACAATGTGAATATTTTGCCTTGGAAGGACTTGGAAAACTGTTAAATACAATCAAGATTATCCAGACGAAATTGCATCCTGAACTTGAAATTGAAGGTTTTTTACTAACGATGTACGATTCGCGTTTAAATTTATCGAATCAGGTACAGGAAGAAGTTAAAAAGCATTTTCAGGAAATGGTATTTGAATCAGTCATTCAACGAAATATTAAACTGAGCGAGGCTCCAAGTTACGGTCAACCAGCAATTTTATACGATGCAACTTCAAAAGGAGCTGCCAGTTATATGAACCTTGCCCGTGAGCTTTTGCAAAATAATGGTATGACTAAACTTAAAAATTCAGAAAAAATTATTGAATAAGACCTTTTGATTATGGCAAAAAAAAGCGCATTGGGAAGAGGGTTGGGTGCATTGATTGACGGAGCCAACGATGCTCCAATTCATAAAGCAATTTCATCAATCAACGAAATTGAGATTTCGAAAATTATTGCAAACCCTTATCAACCCCGAACCAAGTTTGACGAAGAAGCATTAAACGAATTAGCTGCCTCAATAAAGGAAATCGGGATCATTCAACCCATCACATTGCGTAAAATTGATGATGATCAGTACCAAATCATTGCAGGTGAACGCAGGTTCAGAGCTTCCAAAATTGCCGGACTTAATGCTATACCTGCTTACATTCGGACTGCCGAAGATGAAAGCATGCTCGAAATGGCTCTTGTTGAAAATATACAAAGGGAGGATCTTGATGCCATTGAAATCGCACTAAGCTACCAGCGATTGATTGATGAATGTAAACTTACTCAGGAAAACCTGAGCGATCGTGTTGGAAAGAAACGTTCGACTGTAACCAATTATCTTCGTCTGCTGAAATTACCGGCTAAAATTCAAAAAGGTATCGTTGAAAAATCCATTTCCATGGGGCATGCCCGGGCTTTAGTCAATATTAAAGATTCGGAAATGCAATTAATGATTTATGATGAAGCCATCAAAAATGAGTTTTCTGTTCGTAGGGTTGAAGAAATTGTAAAAAACTACAACGAAGACAATACAAGTTTTCAACCTGAAGAAAAGAAACCAAAACAAAAATTTCCGTCAGAGTATCAGGACCTACACAATCACCTAAGCAAGTATTTTCACTCTAAAATCGATTTCAGAATGGATAACACTGGCAAAGGAAAGATTACCATACCTTTTTCATCAACACAAGATCTTGAACGAATATTAGGAATCCTTGATCAATTAGATGCAGAATAAAACAAATATTATTTCATTAAATAGATTTGGGTTCTGTTTTTTGCTCTTCCTGTTTTTAACAACAGGATTTTCTGCCTTTAGCCAGGAATCAATCAAAGATTCAATTCAAGTTAAAAAACCTGTTGTCGAACATTCACCCCGAAGAGCAACCATTTATTCAGCAGTATTGCCTGGGTTAGGTCAGATTTACAACCGGAAATACTGGAAAGTTCCTCTTGTTGTTGGAGGTTTTGCTACTTTAGGATATTTTATTAACTTTAACAATAACGAATATACCATATACAAACAAGCTTATTCCGACATTATTGATAATGATCCATACACAAATTCGTATCTGAAATTGAAAGTAAATCCCAACCTCCTCCGGCCAGACCGAATTTCGAATTTTACAGATGCCTTACGAGCACAAAAGGATTATTGGCGAAGAAACAGGGATTTAGTCGTTATCGGAACAGCTGTTTTTTATGCGCTTAATATTATTGATGCGAGTGTTGATGCCCACTTTTTCAACTTCGACATCAGCGACGATTTGTCGTTCAATTGGACTGCTGGTCCAGTTATGTGCATGGATAATAAATTAATAGGAATTAATTGTATATTTACATTCTAGACTAGATTAGCTTATGAGAATATTACGACTGACAGTTATCTTACTAACAATTGCCGGACAAACAATTTTTGCCTCCGGTTTAAAGAAGGAATACCTTCGGAAAGCTTGTACCATAAACGTTGCAACACTTGATACAATTAGCGGGTACGAAAAATATTATCATATCCCCGACGAAAATTTAAATAAATACTTTTCAGACAAACTTGACAGTATGCTGAAGAGTTGGTACGTACAAAATGCTTTCCTTTTGGATAGTACAGAGCTGGCAGAAGCAGATACTCTCAAACAGATTCTTCCCGATTCGATTTATATACAGCGATTACAATCGATGCAATCAGCTGTAAGCTTATCTTACAACAATACAGTGAAAAATTTCATCGCCATGTACACTGTTCGCAAACCGAAACAGGTTGCAATTATGCTAGGCTTGGCCAATTATTACTTTCCGATGTTCGAAGAATCCTTAGCCAAATATGGCTTGCCGATGGAATTAAAATATCTTCCTATTATTGAATCAGCATTAAATCCGGGAGCAAATTCGGTAGCCAGCGCTGTTGGTCTCTGGCAATTTATGTATTCAACCGGCAAAATGTATAAACTTGAGATCAGCACGTTTGTCGACGAACGACGGGACCCGCAAAAAGCTACCGATGCTGCGGTTAAGTATCTGAAAGATTTGTATAACATATACAAAGATTGGCATTTGGTTATTGCTGCATATAATTGCGGACCAGGAACCGTAAATAAAGCGATTAAGCGTTGTGGCGATGTTAAAGATTATTGGAAGATCTATTACAAATTGCCAAAAGAAACCCGTGGATATGTTCCGGCATTTATAGCAGCAAACTATGTGATGAATTTCTATCAAAGTCACAATATATTGCCAAAATCGCCTGATTTTCCGATAATTACTGACACTTTGATGGTTAATGATTATCTCCATTTTAATCAGATTTCTGAAATAATAGGAATACCGATAGAACAAATCCGAAGCCTGAATCCGCAATACAGACGTGACATTATTCCTGCCAGCAAAGACAGAGCCTATTCATTGGTATTACCTCAGGATGAGATATCTGCCTATCTTGAAAATGAAACGACCATACACGATCATCGTCGTACAGAATTCTTCCCCAATAATCAAATAATAAATCCGCAAAACAATTATGCGATTCATAGTCCGGGTGATATTAAAGGTCGCAACAAGGTTATTTATACGGTCAAAACGGGCGACAATCTTGGACTGATCTCAGCATGGTTCAGAGTACGTTCTTCTGATTTGAAATACTGGAATAGATTGCATAAAAATTTCGTTAAATTGGGTCGTCAACTTACAATCTATGTTCCTGAAGGGCAAGGAGAATATTACAGTAAGATAAGTAAATTAAGCTTTGCAGAAAAGCAGAAATCGCTTAATAAAAAACCAGTTACAAGTACGAACCAAAATCTGGCAAACACTACTAAAACAAATTCTGCTGAAAAAGCATCGGCAAAAGCATCCAAAGAAAGCAAAACTGCTGAAAATACATTGGCAAATGTCGATTCCGGAAAAAAAGATACCAGTACCGTGAAAATCAACAAACAAATTCAAAATGATGAATTTATTTTATACACAGTACGTAAAGGCGACAATTTCTGGACGATCGCTAAAAAATTCCCTGGCGTTTCGAATCAGGAAATTATGAAAATCAATAATATCAAGGCTTCTAACAGTTTGAAGATAGGACAGGTATTGAAAATAGCGCCAAAAGCATAAAGCATTATTTGAGTATCCGATACCATGCCTAATTTTCAAATGGAGTCATTAAATGGTCATTGATTGTAACTCAAATGACTACAAGTGACTATAAATGACTATTGAATGACCATATTCATCAGAATGAAAATTTCATTGGTTAATGTTACGGATATTCATTAAGCATTATTTGCTGAAAATCAATTTATCTATTCAAATTTCAGTTTAAATACAACCACTTCAGGCCTGTTACCGGTTCTAACTGGTGGGCCCCAGGTTCCAAAACCGGAGGAGACGTAAAAATTGGTATTTTCTTTTTTCATCAGACCCCAGCTTAATTCGAAAATGGCTTCAGTTAAATAATTAAATGGCCAAAGTTGGCCATTATGGGTATGTCCGGAGAGATGAAGATCGACCCTGGCTTCGGCAGCTTCGTTGAGATTAAAGGGTTGATGGTTCATAACAATCACCGGTTTGTCAGGATCAATTTTTAAAATCAATTCAGCAAGTGGTTTTGGCGCAAGTTGCCCTATTCCTGATGAATGATCGTTTCGTCCAATCAACTGTATTCCATTCTCTAACGTTACTGATTCGTCGAGCAGAACCTTGATATTTATGCTTTTAAGATAGGGCAAGGTTTTCTCGATTCCACCGATGTATTCATGATTACCGGTGATGGCATAAACTCCAAGCGGAGTTCTGATTTCCTGAATATGCCGTCCCAGGTTTTTCCGCAAAACGGGAGCAATTTCACCATCCACCAAATCGCCACAAAGTAGCACGAGGTCAGGTTTTTGCGTGCGAATAATTTTCAGAAGATTTTTTTCTCTTCTTTCGCCAACTAATGCACCCAAATGAATATCCGAAGCCATTAAAATTTTCACTTCCGCAGAGCCTGAAACTTTTTTGTGAATTGTTAGTGGAATTTCTTTTACGTTGATCCACAAGGCATTAATATAACCAAAAATCACCACGATTGAGACCATCGAAATGACTATCATTCCCAACCGGAATCTTATTATAGGTGTAAACGGAGGCAAAAAACGAAAAAAGTAATCGACAATCCTGACGAAATCAATCAGCACAGCTGCAAGAACCAAATACAGCATAAATGCCAGCCAGAATGCACCAATCCGGTATATCCATTCGCTGAAAGCAGATGTTGCAATTCGTTCAAGTACAGAACCGGCAATGAACAAGGAAACCACAGTCCAGAAAACGACTATAAACCAACTTCTCATTGACTGATCAAGTGAAAAAACCTGAAGCCCACGAATAAAAAGGTAATAATTGACTGATGAATAGATCAGTAGCACAAGGCTAAAAAAAATAAAAAAGGTAATATTTCGCATGATTTCAGGAATAAGAATGAAGATGAATGAAAAAAGAAAAACTAATCTTCCGATTCAGTTTCATCTACTTTTTCTTCAAATTCGATAATATCCTGAACATTCATAAACGTATTTGAAAAACGTTCAATCCATTCATTCAATTGAGTAGAAAAAACCACTCGTTGTGCTTTGGGCATACTTTCAGAAAGGCGATCGATCTGTGCATAATTGATACTTCTGATAACATGTTCGGCATTATCAATGGCGAATATTTTAACAACTCCCAGATTAAGAGCATACAAGGTATAAACCTGATTCAGGCGTTTTGCGGTTCCAATTACCACATCAGATCCCATATAAATCTTATCCTTTTGGTCGTTTATCTTTTCGTCATCGCAGGCAGTTTGAATACGTAAATCAGTGTATTCACCCAATCGTTCAAATTCAGCTTTCATTTCCAGGGCACTCTCCTTATTCTGAACAACAATGATAGCACGTGGATTATCATCCAACGATGCTTTGAGGCGCTGAAGAACACTCACCACAATGGTAGTTGTTTTTCCACTTTCATCAGGAGCAATGCACAGCAAGTCGCGACCACTCTTTATTTTAGGAATGCAAATGCGTTCCAGTTCGGTTGATTCGGTAAAACCATTTTCTTTCAAGGTTTCAAGAAGCAGAATATCTAATTTTTCGTTAATCATCTGTATATGTGTTGTTTATTTATATTATCCAATTTCAACCACTGTAATTCCGGCGCCTCCAAACTGAACATGCTCATCCCGGAAGGATTTTATTGCTGGTTCCGATTTCAAATAATTCCGGATCATTTCTTTCAAAATGCCATTTCCTTTGCCATGTAGAATTCGTAATTCACTAAAATCAAGCATAATGGCATCATCAATCCAAGACTGAATCAGTTGCAAAGCTACTTCGGTTCGTTGCCCGCGAACATCAACTTCAGTCTTAAAACTGAGTCGTTTTTCACTCATTCCCTTGTTAATATTGGGTATGGTTTGGTTATATGTCCGCTGAATCTTTTTGGCTTCGTTATTGG